>Ga0209291_1000550_pt1 | contig 35381 bp, 25 predicted proteins | sample GOMGulsemesocosm_FD_184633 | JGI IMG/M metagenome (GOLD analysis project Ga0209291, IMG submission 184633) | Methane-oxidizing microbial communities from mesocosms in the Gulf of Mexico - GOM9B Gulf of Mexico (SPAdes) (version 2) | ecosystem: Environmental > Aquatic > Marine > Cold seeps...
ATATAAAACTAAAAAAGCTCCAAGTTAAACTTGAAGCTTTTTGTGGGGAGAGTAGGATTCGAACCTACGAAGTCGAAAGACAGCGGAGTTACAGTCCGCCCCGTTTGGCCGCTCTGGAATCTCCCCCTTGCATTTGTTAATGCGGTTGCAAATATAGCACTGTTTTTATATTGTGCAAAGGTTTTTAAAATTAAAATTTAAAAGAATTACTAACTCATTGAAATAGAAAAAGATTGGGAAGTAAAATGAGTATAAAAAGTAGCGTGTTAGTAGAGAAAAAGATGTCTAAATTGAATATTTTAGGAGTTTGTGTTGTACTGTTTTGGTCGTTTTTTGGATATGGTCAAACTAAAAAAAGCGATTCTATTTGGATAGCGATATATAAAAAAGGTTCTAATAAAGTTACTTACAAAGTGGAAGGAGTGCCCTATAATGAATTGTATTATAGAAATATTCAAGTACCCATTTATAATGCTGTAGAAAAAGGATTTGCACTGATACCGTTAAACCAGGGCATACAAAGTTTGTTAGAGCAAACTCAATTAGATAATTCATACTCCGTTTCTGAGGTTGAAGGAACAGAATTGGAAAACTCTTTACGAAACGTAGAAAAGTTATCCTATCCCTTTGCAAGTAGTATCACTTCAAAATTGGCTACAAAATTAAATTTGCATCATAATACGTCTGTTTTGGTGGCTAAAGAGGAGCGTTTACATCAATTAGTTTCGGTTGATAGTACCATAATGTCAACAGAAACTATGTTAAGTTTAGTTCATGACGATGCAGCTACTTATTTTGATCAAGAAGCCTATTTACGTTTTCGATTATTGAATTTTTTAGTAGGGAGTACTAATATGAATCCTGATCAATATTCATGGAAAGAGCTTTATGAAAACGATATAAAAGTTCTTGTTCCATATATAAATTCCTATCAAAATGAATATATGAATTTTGATGGAACTTATAAACTAATAACCAATTTAGTTAGCTCCTATAAACATTTAGAGCCTTATGATTCTAGAATTAAAAACATTAAAAAAGCGAGTCAACAATTTATCGGGTTTGATGTAAACCAATTAAGTAGTTTGCCTTATGAAAAATGGGGAAAAGAAGTTGCTAGGATTCAAAAAATGCTAAATAGTACGGTAGTTGAAGAAATAAAGAACTCTTTACCTAAGGGAGTACTTTCTACAGAAACCGAAGTGCTTTTTGAAGTATTGAAAAATAGGATTGCAAACCTAGATGTCATAGCAACCAGCTATTATAATTTAATATCACCAAATAAAATTGTTGTTGGGACTAATAAAAATAATTTAATTGATGTGCATAGAACCGATAACAGCACATTAATTGAAATATACAATGAAAAATACGGAAAAAAAGCTACCATTAAAGCATATGATTTTTTAAATAAAGAAACGGATGAAATTTGGATATATGGTTTAAAAGGGAGTGATTATTTTGAAGTGTCAGGAGAAAGTAAAATATATATACCATTGCATTTAATAGGAGGAAATAACGCTGATAAATATGAAATTCAAAATGGAGCTAAAGTAGTTATTCATGATAGTAAATCACAAACCTTTATTGTTGAAAAGGATAGAGCAAAAGTGAGTTTCTCAGAAGAAAAATATGTTACGCATTATAAATCAGAAAAATATAAACATACTGTTAATAAAGTTCAACCAAAGTTTGGAGCAAACCCTGATGACGGGCTGTTTATAGGATTAGTAGACAGCTATAAAGTAATGGGATTTGATCAAAACCCATATACCAAGTTACACCAAGTTTCTGCAAATTTGTATTTAGGGACACTAGGATTTAAAATAGGTTATTACGGGGAGTTGACTAATGTATATAAAGGCTTTAGCGCTTTTGGTGGATTAGGGTATCAAAGTTCAAATTACAGCACTAATTTTTTTGGTTTTGGAAATGAAACTCCAAATTTGGATGATAATTTAAAACTAGACTACAATAGAATAAGAATAGCAACATTTGATGCTAAAATTGGATTGTTAAAAAGACATAAAAAATATTTTTCATCAGCAAACCTATTTTTTGAAAGCAGAAAAATTGATGAAACTCCAGATAGATTTGTGTCTTCAGAAACCTTGTTTTTTCCTGATGCTAATTTTTTCGAAAGGAAATATTACCTGGGGTTATCTGGATTATATGAATATAAAGACCTCTCTGTTTCCTTTGTGGAAGATTTAATAATACTACCGAAAATTGAATTCAAACTTTCGGCTGATATTAATGAGTTTAGTAAAACTAATGCATCAGTTCACCCAATTTTGTACTTGGCTCATCCTATGTATGGAGATAAAATTTCGGTAGATGCGACTCTTGCCTACAAACATGTTTTTGGAAATGATATACCATTCTATCAAGCCGCAAATCTGGGGGGTAGTACAGGTGTGAGAGGGTATAGGAATGAACGTTTTACGGGGCAATCATTATGTTATGTTAGTACAAATTTAAGATGGCATATTAAGGATTTAAAATCAGAAGTTTTGCCGCTTCAATTTGGTATATTAGGTGGTTTTGATGCAGGGAGAGTTTGGCAAGAAAATGAATCTTCATCTCAAATTCATTCCGATTTTGGTGCTGGTTTTTGGTTACAGACAGCCGATTTAATCAAAGCAGAATTACAAGGATTTAAAGGGGATGAGGGATTACGATTTTCATTTAATATCGCAATAGGTTTTTAGTTTGAATCATCAAAGTATAAATCTTAAGTTCATATGATACTACTATATCGAAAAAGCTTATTTTTGCATTAAAATTAAGCTATGTCACATCAAGATACTATAGTTGCTTTGGCAACACCTTCAGGAGCAGGAGCAATTGCTGTGATACGTATTTCAGGTCAAAATGCTATTGCAATAGCAGAGGGGTGTTTTAGATCTGTCACCAATAATAAGTCACTTAGCAATCAAAAAACCCATACCATTCATTTAGGGCATATTGTTGATGGTGAAAAGTATGTAGATGAAGTATTGGTATCTATTTTTAAAGGAACAAATTCATATACAGGGGAACCAACTATTGAGATTTCATGCCATGGTTCAATATATATACAGCAGGAAATTATACAATTATTAGTTCGTAAAGGATGTAGAACGGCTAATGCAGGTGAGTTTACTTTACGTGCATTTTTAAACGGAAAGTTGGATTTAGCCCAGGCTGAAGCAGTAGCTGATTTGATAGCAAGTGATTCTGAGGCATCTCATCAAATTGCAATGCAACAAATGCGAGGAGGTTTTTCAAACGAATTGCAAGACCTACGTCAAGAACTATTAAACTTTGCCTCGTTAATTGAATTGGAATTGGATTTTGCAGAAGAAGATGTAGAGTTTGCGGATAGAGCACAATTTATAGCATTGGTATTAAAAATATCAGAAGTATTAAAGAAACTGATTGATAGTTTTGCAGTTGGAAATGTACTTAAAAATGGTATTCCAATTGCAATAGTAGGAGAACCTAATGTAGGGAAATCTACCTTATTGAATGCCTTGCTCAATGAAGAGAAAGCTATTGTAAGCGATATTGCTGGAACTACTCGTGATGCTATTGAAGACCAGTTGAACATTAACGGAATCATGTTTCGTTTTATTGATACAGCTGGAATTAGAGATACTAAAGATGTTATAGAAAACATAGGGATTCAAAAAACCTATGAGAATATAGAAAAAGCACAATTGGTATTGTATCTGGTAAGCGGAGTTAGTATTCAAGATGGATCCTTTAAAGTTGATGATTTATTAAAAGAAATTGAGCGACTACAGCAAAAATATCCTAATAAGAAAATTCAGGTACTTGTAAATAAAATGGATTTACTTTCAGAGGAAGAAATCTCCAACTTGAACACTGAAATCTCCAACTTGATTTTAATTTCTGCTAAGAAAAATATTGGGATTACGGAGTTAAAAGAGGAACTTACGCAATTGGCTAATCTAGGAACCATAAGTAACAACCAAACCATAGTAAGTAACTCCCGTCACTTTGAAGCCTTAAATAATGCTTTGGGAGCTATAAGAGAAGTACAAAAAGGAATTGACCATCAAATTTCATCTGATTTATTTGCTATTGATATTAGAGAAGCCTTACATCATTTAGGTTTGATTTCCGGAGAAGTTACTACAGAAGATTTGTTAGGAAATATTTTTGCGAATTTCTGTATCGGCAAATAATTACACAAAACAACACAAAATAAAACACTACAAACCCTCTATTTTAGAGGGTTTTTTTATGATGCGCTTTTTTTTGATTTGTAATTTTATTGCTTATTATGGGTATATTTGTACCGATATTGTACCTCGTTTTCGGAAAATTTTATTTTCCGATTTTTTTTAAAACCTAGTGAAACATCCTGAAACGTTGTGAAACATTCTGAAACACTCTGAAACGTACTGAAACATCAAAAAACGAAATTATGAGTAGTAATATTAGTGTTATTAAGGTTTGTCAGCAGTGTAAAACTGAATTTACAGCTAGAACTAATGTTACAAAGTTCTGTGGAAAAAAGTGTACGGATTTTGCATATAGACAAAAGAAAAAACAAGAAGAAACTCAAAGAGATTATGACACGTTAAAAATTCTTACTGTTAAACCAATTGTTTCCATAAATGAAAAAGAATATTTAACAGTAACAGAGGCTTGTAAATTATTATCTATTAGTAGAACTTCTTTATGGAGGACTGTTAAAAAAAAAGAAATACATGCCATAAAAATGGGGAGAAGAACTATTTTTAAAAGATCTGATTTGGACTTTGCACTTAGTAGATTACTATCATAAAAATATAAGCCATGATTAATGTAACATTACGATCAAAAAAAATCGCTAACAATATGTTTAGCTTGTATTTAGATTATTACCCTTCTATTATAAACCCTAAAACAGGTAAAGAATCTAGGAGAGAATTCTTAAAGCTTAAAATTCACCAAAATCCACAAACTGAAATTCATAATAGTCATAACAAAGAAACCTTGTATTTAGCGGAAACAATTCGTGCTAAAAGATTGCTACAATTGAGAAATCGAGAATATGGTTTTAAGGAAAATATAAATTTAGATGTGAATTTTACGACCTTTTATGATAGTATTGTGGAGGACTATTATAATAAGGGAAGCCAAGCCAATTATTTTAGCTGGAAGGCTTCGCTTAATTACTTTAAAGAATTTGCTGGAGATAAACTAACTACTAATAAATTATCATTATTACATGTTAAAAAGTATAGAGCGTTTTTATTAAATACTGAGAATTTAAGGACTAACAAAGGAAAGTTAAAAGTTAATACTGCATCCTCTTATTATAAAAATTTCATTGCAGTTTTAAAAAAAGCGCATCATCAGAATTTATTGACTAGCAATTTGGCCTTGGACGCTGAATATATCAAAGAAGAAGAAACCCATAGAGAGTATTTAACAGAAGAAGAATTGGGAAGGCTTTGGGATACACCTCTTAAAATGGAAAAGATTAAACATCTTGCGCTATTTTCTGCATTTACTGGTTTTCGTTTTTCTGATGTAATTAATTTAAAATGGGAAAATATTTTCAGTGATGTACATCAAGGGAACTATGTAAAGCTAAAAGAACAGAAAACAGGTAATATTAATAACCACCCGATATCTGAAACAGCTTTTAAAATATTAAATCTGCAAAATACGGACAAGGGATTGGTTTTTCAAGATATTAAATATAGCCAAATACCAAGACGATTAAAACAATGGGTTGAAGATGCTGGAATTACAAAGAAGATTTCCTTTCATAATTTCAGACATAGTTATGCTACCCTACAATTAGCAAATGGTACTGATATATATACGGTATCTAAATTGTTAGGACATAAAAATGTGTCAACAACTCAGATTTACACTAAAGTAATGGATAAAAATAAAATTGAAGCCGCTAACCGAATAAACATAAAACTAGATGGATTATCTTGAAACGTATAATTATTTTTATAATAAAACGGAGAGAATATTAGAAACCTTCATTAAAGAAAGTTTAGTAAAATCTCGAAATGAAGAAAGAGATTTTGTTGCTACAATAAATAAAATTAATGATTACCGTATTGATTACACAAATGGATTTACTTCAAAGAAAATAAATAATATCAGTTATGAATCTTGTGTTATTTTCAACAATAGGTATAACGAATATACTGGGGATAATGTAAATGAGCGTATCTTAAAAAAAGAGTGTTTTGATGCTTTCAATATTTCAATAGAAAATAATAAAATAGTTTATAGTTATAATAAATATGTTGCTAATTTGGCAATTAATGAATCTATACGTCGTACTGGAAATCGCTTTAGGAATTATAAAAACTTATATGAGTTAATGTATGATCTAAATGATTTTAACGATTTTTCATTAAAAGAAGTAAAGGGAGGTTTTAAAAGTGATGGTTTATATGATAGGTTATTTAAAAGACGTTATCCTGATAATGTAACTCAATCTGATTTTAAGCAAGAGGAAATTGTAGAAAAAAAGAATAAAGAGCCCAATGATGAGCCTAAATTAAATAGGTTTGATGAAAGTGTCTTAAATATTATTAATACTTATTCAGTTAAAGATAAAACGTTATTATTGTATGTAATTAAATATGCATTGGGTAATAGTTTAAATATCTCAGCAATTGAATTATTAAGATTATTATATATATGTAAAGTAGATGATATAAGTTTGTTTCGTGATAATTATAAAAATAACACATCATATAAAAAAATGTCAATTGGGCATAATTATTTATCTATAATGAAAAAAGGTAAAATCGAGGCAATAGAAAATTTAATAATTAAAAATGCAAAAATTGGCCTTAAGGACATTAACGTTATACTTGAGGACATATTAGAAAATGAAGTTGTTTTAGGATAAGCTTTAATATTTAAATTGATTTTAAGAACCACTATATCATTATATAGTGGTTTTTTGTTATTTTTTTTAAATAAACCATCCGCTCAAAGCCGTTGTTTCCTTCAAAAAAACAAATATAAGCAGCTGGTTATTAGTCTGTAAGAACCTCCGCTGTTGTTCCGCTGTAATTCCGCTGACATAAAATCTGTGTGTATTTTACTTATAGTTTTGTAGTTGAAATTAATATCAATCAATCTATTAAAATAAATGAACCCACAAATTTACATGCTCTCCGAAGAAGGAATAAAAGTACTTGCAGAGCAAATTACAGAAAACATTAGAAGTAGTTTTAAAAATAAATTTTCATCGGATGAAGATGAGTTTTTATCAATAGACGAAACTGCTAAACTTATTAATTTAAAAAAATCTACGATATATGGATTGGTACATAAGAATGATATACCACATTTTAAAAATGGAAAAAAACTGAGGTTTCAAAAGAGAGAAATATTGGATTGGATTAAAGATGGTAAACGTAAAACCAAATCCGATATCCAAAAACAAGCAGATACCTATTTAGCTAACAATAACCTTATTTAAAACGACCATCATGACAAATCTTCAATCAACAATGAATCAAGATCACAGTTCAAATTTACTTTATCAACTTAAAGAATTAGAAATTCAGATGTTGAACTCTCAGACTACTCATTCTCGAAATGAAACTGTTTTTAGAACCTTTGATTATCATCTAGAAAAATTAAAATTAATCTTTAGATTATTTAAACAATCGATACGTTTTAATTGGCTTCAAATTCAATTGGAAATGGATGAACTATATAAACTAGATCCAACGTTAACAGGATTTATAATTTATTTTGATTTTAAAAATGCCAAAGTTGTTAATAGGGCGCATATTTCTTTTAAACAATATTTGCAACAGCAACAGCAACAGCAACAGCAACAGCAACAGCAACAGCAACAAAATTAAGATGAGTACTAATAAAACAGCAGGAAAAGATAATCTGTACCTAAGGATAGGTACAGATTATTATAAAAAAGTGCAAAAACCACTCTATAGTGGAGATACTTTTAACACATTAAAAAAGTGGAGTAAAGGAGAGATAATTACTGATGAAGGAAAAGAGTATATAGATGGAATAAAGAAATATGATGGCTTTTGTAATATCCCTTCGCATACAGATTATAAGAAGGAAATAAATCATTTTTATAATGAATATGAACAATTAGATCATCAACTTCAAGAAGGGAGTTTTGATAAAACAGAATCATATCTAAAACACATTTTCGGAGATCATTATCTATTAGGTTTAGATTATTTATCCATATTATGGAAACACCCCACACAAATATTACCAATACTTTGTTTAGTGAGTAATGAAAGAAATACGGGCAAAACAACATTCTTAAAATGGTTAAAGCTTATTTTTCAAGGGAATATGACTATTAATAAAAATGAAGACTTTAGAAGTCGTTTTAACTCTGATTGGGCTTCAAAACTTATTATATCCGTTGATGAAGTGTTGTTAGATAGAAAGGAAGACAGTGAACGGTTAAAAAATCTGTCTACAGCTTCTAGTTATAAAACAGAAAGTAAAGGGGTAGATAAAATAGAATCTCATTTTTTTGGGAAGTTTATTTTATGTTCCAATAATGAAGAGAATTTTATTTATGTTGATGACAAAGAAATTCGATACTGGGTTTTAAAAGTACTTACATTTAAAAGAGAAGAACCCGACTTGTTGGAAACACTAAAAATAGAGATTCCTTTTTTTGTTAATTTTATAAATAAAAGAAAAATTATCTCTCCCAAAAAAACAAGAATGTGGTTCACGAAAGAGCAGATAAACACAGAGGCATTAAATAAATTAATAAAAGGAAAAAAGTCAAATCTTAGTACAGAGTTAAAGGAGATATTAAAAGACGAGTTTGTTAAGTTTGAAGTGGATGAGCTTAAATATTCTGCTGGTGATTTAGTACAATTGTTGTTAAAAAATAATGTTCGAATAAGGTTATCAGAAGTTACAGAAGTATTGAAGAATTCTTTTGAATTAGAAAGTACAAACGGTTCTTATTCCAAATATCACTTAGCGATAATGCCAAAAGATAATACGTATATAACTGAGAAAACAATTTTAAAAGGAAGGTATTATACTTTTATAAAGAGTGAATTAAATAGTAAAGAGGAATGTTGATTTGTTGAATTTAATCCTAATCTATTGATTTTTAGCGTATATAAGAGTAACAACAAGTCAACAAACTGATATTTTAGTTTGTTGACTTGTTGTTGGTTAGTAAAAACCTCGTTTACAGCGTGTTAGTCTTTAAGTCAACAAATCAACAAGTCTGTCGTTAAATATTATAGGAAATTATTAAGTCAAACTTTTAGTCAGATATAGACTTATTGCTGTTGGTTGTACAGGCAATTGCAATAACAACTGTTGCAACAGCGCAACAACAACTGTTGCGGCAATAGTGCTAATGACACATGTTGATTTTAAATAGTAATCACCAACAGTTGGCAACAACGACCAACAACGACCAACAGTAATAGTAGTTTTTTATATTTTATTCACCAACAGCAAGCAACAATGAGCAACAAAAGCCAATAACAATTGTTGCAACAGCGCAACAGTAGATGCAACAATGACCAACACAACAGACCAACAGTTAGCAACAACTACCAACAGTAATAGTAGCTTTTATATTTTATTCACCAACAATAGCCACCAACAATAGCCAACAACAATTGTTGCAACAGCGCAACAGTACAATTTGACACTTAAATAGTAATCACCAACAGTTGGCAACAGTATGTACAATGTCTTGTTGTTTTTGAAAAGGATATTATAGATAGAGAATTAAAGAGTTCAGCGAAATATTTGTTTTAAATAATAATAAACGACACTGTTTATGTCATCCGTTAATTAACTGTTTTTCAGTCTAATCAAAAGAGTTTTAATTAAAATGTAATTATAATTAAACTGGCTGTTAATAAAATCATATAAAACCTATAAATTATCATGTCTTTTAAAAATTAAGTTCACTATTTTTAACATCCCCAAGAATTATGCAATGAAGAGTATTGATTAACCTCCAGGAAAGCAACAAAACTGTTTTCTTGTAGAAACTTATTGTTATAAATGACATTTAACGAAGACTCAAGAGTTAAGATACCTAGCATACTTCATTTAATGAAGTTAGGATATACCTACTTATCGCTAAAAACAGCGAATTGGGATGTAGAAACTAATATTTTTACTGACATATTTAAGGAGCAGCTACAAAAAATAAACCCTCAATTAACATCAAGCGAAATCAAAAAAGTATACGATGAAGTTTCTTTGTCATTGGATAATGAAGATTTGGGGCGTGCTTTTTATAATAAGTTAATAGATCAATCTGGTGTTAAACTAATCGATTTTGAGAATTTTGACAACAACTCTTTTCATGTTGTAACAGAACTACCTTATCAGAAAGACGATGAAACGTTCCGCCCAGATATCATTTTGTTAATAAACGGAATGCCTTTAGTTTTTATAGAAGTTAAAAAGCCAAACAATAGAGATGGTGTTTTAGCGGAACATAAACGTATGCAAACACGTTTTAGGAATAAGAAGTTTAGACAGTTTATTAACCTTACACAGTTAATGGTGTTTTCTAACAATATGAAGTATAGTGATGACGATTCACTTATGCTTGAAGGAGCTTTTTATAGTACTACAAACTATTACAAACCTATATTCAATTATTTCAGAGAAGAAGAAACCTTCGATTTAGATAAATTATTACAGCCTGTTTCTGACAATGAAGAAAACTTTGTTTTAAAGGACACGAACTTATTGAGTATTAAACACGCTAAAGAGTTTACTACTAATAAATCTCCTTTAAAACCTACAAATAGTATATCAACTTCTTTATTTCAAAGAGATCGTTTAAAATTCATTTTGCAATATGCCTTTGCGTATGTAGAAGAAGAGAATGGTTTAGAAAAACATGTAATGCGTTATCCGCAGTTGTTTGCTACAAAAGCAATTGAAAACAAACTGGATAATGGTTTAAAGAAAGGGATTATATGGCATACACAAGGATCTGGTAAAACGGCTTTAGCGTATTATAATGTAAAACACTTAACGCATTATTATCAGAAACAAAACATCATTCCAAAATTCTATTTTATTGTAGATCGTATAGATTTATTAAACCAAGCAGCAAAAGAGTTTAGTGCTCGTGGTTTGGTGGTACATAAAGTAAATAGTAGAGATGAGTTTACAAAAGATATTAAATCTACTAAAGTTATTCATAACAATTCTGGTAAATCAGAAATAACTGTGGTAAACATTCAGAAGTTTAAAGACGATCCTGATGTTATAAAAAACAACGATTATAATTTAAGTGTACAGCGCGTATTTTTCTTAGATGAAGTGCACAGAAGTTATAACCCAAAAGGAAGTTTTTTAGCTAATTTAGAATTAGCCGATAAACATTCTATAAAAATTGGATTAACAGGTACGCCTTTATTAGGGAAAGAGTATAATTCAAAAACGTTGTTTGGCGATTATATTCATAAATACTACTACAACCTGTCTATTAAAGATGGGTATACTTTGCGTTTAATTCGTGAGGAAATAGAAACCAGCTATAAGTTGGCCTTAAAAGAAGTTTTAGAAGAGCTTCAGGTATTACAAGGAAATTCTGATAAAAAGGTTATTTACTCTCATAAGAAGTTTGTAGCACCAATGCTTGACTATATAGTTAAGGATTTGGAGCAAGGTAGAATTGCTATGAGCGACAATACTATTGGTGGTATGGTAGTTTGCGACTCTTCTGATCAGGCAAAAAAGATGCATGAGCTCTTTGTAGAAAAATATGCAACTAAGAAAGTTGTTCAGCTCCAGATGGCTGCTGAACCAGATGCCAGTTATGGAAACAAGAAACAGCGAACTAGTAGTGTAACTTCTGCACAAGTTATTTTACATGATATAGGAACCAAACAAGATCGTAACAATTGGGTAGCCGATTATAAAGCAGGAAATATTGATTTTCTATTTGTATACAACATGCTATTGACTGGTTTTGATGCCAAACGTTTGAAGAAGTTATACATAGGCCGTAAAATTAAGAGTCATAATTTACTACAAACACTTACACGAGTAAACAGAACGTATAACAATCATAAATATGGTTATGTTGTAGATTTTGCGGATATACAGAAAGAGTTTGATAAAACCAATCAAGATTATTTTAACGAGCTACAATCGGAATTAGGCGATGAAATGGAGCACTATTCCAATTTGTTTAAATCTGCTGAAGAAATAAAGGAGGAGATTGAAGAAATTAAAGATGTCCTTTTTAAATTCGATACTGAAAACGCAGCTATTTTTAGTGATCAAATTTCTGAGATTAATGAACGTACCGAAATACGAGAAATTGCCAAAGCATTAAACAATGCAAAGGAATTGTATAATTTGATTCGTTTATCAGGTAATTTTGAATTATTAGAAAAATTAGATTTCAGGAAACTAGGGGTGTTATCACGTTTAACAAACGACCGGTTAGCACTTATCAATACTAAAGAAGCGTTAGAGCATAATGTGGAAACCGCTAATATTTTAAATACCGCTTTAGAAGATGTCATTTTTGCTTTTACTAAAATAAAAGAAGAGGAAATGGTATTGGCAGACGAACTAAGGAATACTTTAGGACGTACACGTGAAATGTTAGGAGGGAATTTTGACCAGAAAGACCCTATTTTTGTTTCGTTACGAGAGGAATTAGAACGTTTGTTTAAAAAGAAAAATTTAAGTGAAGTTACTAAAGAACAAATGGAGGCGAACATAAACGCATTAAACGCCATTTATGATAAAGCCAAAAAGTTAGAGCGCGAAAACCAATTACTAAGAGCTAAATACGATTACGATGCTAAGTATGCACGCATACACAAGCGTTTGATTGAAAAAAATCCGTTAACCGATAGCGAACGCAAACTGTTTGAAGCCTTAAAAGGATTAAAAACTGCTGTAGATAAAGAACTTTTACAAAATTCGAAGATTTTAGAAAACGAAAGTTATGTAGAAAAAATGGTAATGCGTTTAGTGGTGAATCAATTTAAAAAGGAACAAAATATCCCTATTACTACTACCGATGTAAGGCGTATTAATAGCATTATAGTAAAAGAATATATGAACGAATACAACGGACACGTTGCTTAAATATAATATGAAAGATTCTACAAAACAATTTGAAACCCAAACCAAAGCACTAATTGACGATTTAAAAAGCGTTTGTGCCAATTACGGTTTAGGGAATGACGGAAACGAGTTTAAGGTAATTACACAAGTGTTTTTATATAAATTCTTAAACGATAAATACGTTTACGAATTAAAACAACTGGAACCAGACATAGCAAATGCTGAAAATTTTGATGAGGCCTTAAAAAGCTATTCGGATGATGATTTAGAAATGTTAAGCATGCAAATTAGTGAGAATACAGCACGCATTGCTCCTAAAAACCTATTGTCTCGTTTGTTCGAACAACAAAATAAGGACAAGTTTGCAGAAGTGTTTGATCAAACCTTATTAGATGTTGCCAAAGCCAACAATGACATTTTCTCTGTAAAAACTAAGGGAGGTGAAAAAATTGTCTTGTTCGAAAATATAAGTAAATATGTTACAGATAACAGAGATGCCTTTTGTAAAGCATTAGTTAACAAAATGATTTCGTTTAGCTTTGAGCATATTTTTACGCAGAAATTTGACTTTTTTGCAACTATTTTTGAGTATTTAATAAAAGATTACAATACCAATAGTGGTGGTAAGTATGCGGAGTATTTTACACCTCATGCCGTAGCTAAAATTATGGCAGCCTGTTTGGTGACTGATGATACTGTAAACAATGTTACTTGTTATGATCCTAGTGCGGGTTCGGGCACTTTGTTAATGAACATTGCTCATGCTATTGGAGAAGATAAATGTACCATTTACTCACAAGATATTTCACAGAAATCTTCTGCTTTATTGCGTTTAAATTTAATTTTAAACAACCTGGTACATTCCATACAAAACATTATACAAGGGAATACCATACAGCATCCGTATCATAAACAAGAAAACAGACAGTTGGAACAGTTTGATTATATCGTATCGAATCCACCATTTAAGTTAGATTTCTCTGATTATAGCGCTGATTTAGATAGCAAAGCCAATAAAGAACGCTTTTTTGCAGGAATACCCAAAGTACCTGCTAAGAAGAAAGAATCGATGGCTATTTACTTGTTGTTTATACAACATATTATGCACAGTTTATCTGCTAAGGGTAAAGCAGCTATTGTAGTACCTACAGGTTTTATTACCGCACAGTCAGGAATAGATAAAAAGATAAGACAAAAGTTAATAGAAAGTAAAATGTTGGCAGGTGTAGTGTCTATGCCCTCTAATATTTTTGCGACTACAGGAACAAATGTAAGTATATTGTTTTTAGATAAAACGAATACCGAAGAAGTAGTATTAATAGATGCTTCTAACTTAGGGACTAAAGTAAAAGAAGGGAAGAACCAAAAAACAGTTTTGTCTGAGGTAGAGGAGCAGCAAATTATAGATGTGTTTAATAGCAAAGAAGCCAAAGATGATTTCTCAGTGGTAGTTTCTTATGATGATATTCATGCTAAGAATTATTCATTGAGTGCAGGCCAATACTTTGAAGTGAAGATTGAGTATGTGGATATTTCGCATGCGGAGTTTGAATCAAAAATAAAAGGGTTTGATAAGACTTTAGGCACGCTTTTTAGTGAGTCTAATGTTCTTGAGAAAGATATTAAGTTGAACCTGAAAAAACTCAGTTTATGATTCCATCAAATTGGAAAGAGTATAAATTGATAGATCTTTGTGATACAATTACTGTTGGTTTTGTAGGTTCAATGAAAAAGGAATATGTTGAAGAAGGAGTTCCCTTGCTTCGTTCTTTAAATATCAAACCATATCGATTAAATCTTGATGACTTAAAATTTGTTTCAAAAGAATTTCATAATAAGATTTCGAAATCATCACTTAAACAAGGAGATGTAGCAATAGTAAGAACTGGAGTGCCAGGGACATCAACCGTAATTCCAGAAGGATTTCCAAATTTAAATTGTTCAGACCTTGTTATTGCTAGACCAAATCTTGAGAAGCTAAACTCGTACTTCTTGGCGTATTTTTTTAATTCAATGGCCAAGAAACATGTAGCTAATCAGTTAGTTGGGGCGATACAGCAACACTTTAATGTTGGGTCTGCAAAGGAAATGCCTATAAATCTCCCAGAGCTCCCAGAACAAAAGAAAATTGCTGAAGTTTTAAACGATCTAAACACCAAAATAGGACTCAACAATAAAATCAATACAGAGTTAGAAGCCATGGCTAAACTTATTTATGACTATTGGTTTGTACAGTTTGATTTTCCTGATGCAAATGGAAAACCTTATAAATTTTCTGGTAGGAAGATGGTTTATAATGAGGAATTGAAACGTGAGATTCCTGATGGGTGGGAGGTGAAAGAGTTAAAAGATATTGCAAAATGTATCATGGGTCAATCCCCTAAAGGAGAGTCATATAATAAAGAACGTATCGGAACACCTTTGCTAAATGGACCTGCTGATTATGAAAATGGAGCCTTAAAAGGAAGAACTTATACAACTGCACCAACTAGATTATGTCAGAAAGATGATATGGTTTTATGCATCAGAGCAACAATTGGAAATTTGGTTTATTCTGAACAAGAATTTTGCTTAGGTCGAGGAGTTGCAGCTGTAAGACCTAATGAGGAAAATTTTTCAGAATTAGTTTATTATTTATTGCTTCAAGAGATTGAAAGGTTTAAAATTCAAGCTACTGGAAGTATTATTAAAGGTATTACAAAAGATAATTTAACAGAATCAAAATGTTTAATTCCCTCTCATAAGTTAATAGATTCTTTTCATAAATTAATCAAACCAAAGTTTGATATGATAAGAGTAAATAAAAAAGAAAACCAAAAATTAGCAGAGTTACGAGATTGGTTATTGCCAATGTTAATGAATGGTCAGGTTAGGGTTGGAGAATTAAAAACAGAAGAAGAAGTATGAGGTTAGCTGCAGTTTTTATTATAGAACATTACCTTTTTGATGAACCTCAATGTTTAAATATAATTGGTAATTATTTTTATAGTTTTAAAATAGAATATAAAAAAATCATAATAAATAGAGTTATTAATAGCCAATATGTTGATAATTTACATTCTAATAATATCACTGAATTATCTGCTATAGTTGGTGCTAACGGAAGTGGTAAAACAACACTTTTGTCTATAATTAATAAAGAACATGATTCTACTAGAACTATTTTTATATATGAAGATGAAAATCATGATATTAAAGTAGTTAACAGAACTGGAATGTTAGATGAAAATGGATATTTTACTGAAAGGAGTCAAATTCCAACATACTTTAATGACACTATAGTTTATTCAGTTCCCAATATTGATATTCCTACGTTATATTATTCGCCAATACCAGATGAAGATTTAAGTGATGTTAGTTCATCTGTTTCTAAAACAACTCATTTTAAGTCTACTTTAATTGAATATCATTTAGATAATATTGAACGTTCGATAATGTTAATGACAGATGATGTGGTGGATGAAATAAAAAAAGCTTATCCTGAATTACCTTTGTACAACTATTTGAGTTTATCTGCGAAGCCTTTATATAAAAGAGATTTAAGGAATATATATGCAGGGTTTAAAGTTGAGGGAGATATTGAAAAATCTCAAAAAATAAGTTTAGATAACTTATGGAAAACTTATCCAAATACTAATGAAAAAAAGGAGCACTTAACACACGAAAGCTCAGATTTTTATAAAAATATAGAAATCAATTTATTGTCATATATATTAATTGATGGCACCTCAATGGAGACTGCCTTTAATGGTAAGTATGAGATTAGTTTTAATGATATTATTAAAGAGAAAAATATTAATAAAAAACTAAAGCATTTATTTTTTCATAAAATAGCATACATAGACAAGTATTTTTATTATTCCTTTAAGGAACTTTTAACTGGATATGATTATAGTGTATTGCTTTCTCATTTAGGAAGAACAAATTTTGATGAAGAATTAAAAGAAAAGCAAAGCCGTGTAATTTCAACTATTCTAAATTTAAAGAATTCAGTAAATAATATACCGATAGAAGAATTAAGGTACTACTTTGAAAAGAAAATAGAATTATTGATAAATGATGAATTACGAGGAGCAGAATTTGAAAGCTTTAGAGAAAATTTAATAAGTTTTAATGATTATTTAAGTGTTAAATTTAAAAAAAACCAAGGTGATTTACTAGAGGAAATAAGTAGGGGGCTTGAAGAGGTTGAGTTCGGTATAAATAAATCATTTGAAGCTATTTTTAAATCAAGGTTGGAAATAATTGATCAGTTAGAAAATGGAGTTAGAAAAGCAATTAAATTATTTGCAGCAATACAAGATTTTTATAATGGTTTAGGTGATTTTGTTAAAAAAGATGGTGTAGACCTTGTTGAAGGGGAAATAAATATAAATCTTAGTGTCATCGATTTTATTGATTTTAAAGACTTAATACAAAAATATAAATCTGTTATAGTTGAATTTAATGGAAATAATTTAATTAATGCTCAAATATTGGAGTTTAGACCAGATAAGAAACTTTCTTTTGGAGAAAAATCTTTACTAAATTTATTTAGTAGTTTTTATGAGTTTACTCTTAAAAAAAATGATTATTTGAGGAGAAAAGAACATTATATTATTTTATTAGATGAAGCAGACTTAGGGTTTCATCCACTTTGGAAGAAAAAATTTATAAGTGCAATTTCGACAGTTATTCCAATAATATTCGAGAAACTTAATGAAGATATTGATAACTCAAACACCTCAGAATTAGAAAAAAGAAAAACACAAATAATTATATCAACTCATGATCCTTTAACATTGTCTGACATACCAAACTATAATATTGTTTATATAGACAAATTAGTAAATGGGAAGTCAGATGTTTTAAATATTCTAGATGATAATAGCTACAGACCAAAACAATCTTTTGGAGCTAATGTCCACGATTTATTAGCAAATAGTTTTTTTTTAAAAGGCGGTTTTATGGGCGAGTTTGCTAAAAAATATATAACTAGTTTAATTGATGAAGTTAATAATATTGAAATAATAAATTCAGAGAAAGAGTTTAATTCTTATGTAAGAAAAATTAATATTATAGATGAGCCATTTTTTAAATACAAACTGATAGAATCACTGGAAAGTAAATATTCTATTAAAAAACATAATATAGATTCTTTAATAGAAAAAAAGGAAAGAGAATTAAAAGAATTAAAAAGGAAAAAAGAAAATGATCAAGATTGAAGCTCCTGATTTGTCAAAAATTTCTTACGCTTTCAGTAATGATATAAAAAAGACCTTTTTGATTAGGCTATCTTATATCAATGATGTTTTATCAATTTTAAAAGAACCTAATAAAATAGGTGTATCTGATGTAAGAGGTAAAGTAACGCCTTTGAGTGAAGCTCTTAGAGCGGTTTTAAATAAGGATAAGTTGTTAGATTCAAAAGCGCCAAGTGGTGAAGGTAAAAACACCGAGGATTTGGTATTTACATTAAGTAAATATAAAACTGTATCTGATAAAAGATCAAGATGTAGGAAAAATATAAAATATAAAGAATTAAAAAAACAGGTTGATCTTCTTGAAGGTTTTGTTAAAAAAAATAACCTTTTTAGTGCATTGCCTAAAGATTTGTTGTTACTAAATGACGAGTTAAATAATTTAATTGATTTTAAGGTAAGAGTCTATAACTATTTTTTTAATTATGTAAAATATTATTTTGTTCTTGATAAATGGATTGGAGATGGCTTAGATTTGAAATGTTGTCCTTATTGTAACAGAAATTATATTACCTATATACCAGGTAAAACTAAAAGAGTCATTGGACCAAGTTATGACCATTTTTTTAGCAAGACTAGATACAAGTTTATAACTATAAGTTTTTATAATTTAATTCCAAGTTGTTATATATGTAATAGTAATTTAAAAGGAAATATTAAGTTTAAATTGGATACTCATATACACCCATACTTAGATGGGTTTGAAAATAATGCCTTATTTGATTTTGAATTATCAACTAAAGATTATTTAGGTGATAAAAAAATATGCTTTAAGCCAAAAATTATAGCTAGTAATACTATTTCTGATGAAAAAAGAAAACAAATATTTGGTGTAGAGAAGGAGAAAGACTCTGGAAGTATAAATGTTTTTAAGTTAGAAGAAGTCTACAAAAGTCATCATGATTCAGTAGAGGAAATTCATGAAAAGTTTGATAGAAATAGTCCACATTTTATTGGTTCCGTTTCAGAGATTATTAATATGTTAAAAACTTCTGAAGAAGAATTTTATAGATTTAATTTCCGTAATTATTTTAATGCTTCTGACTTTAATAAAAGACCATTGGCAAAGCTAGATAAGGATATTTATGATAAGATGAAAATGATATCAGAACAAACAAATTAAAAGTAACATGAGAAGATATTTTAAATTACAAATTCGTAATGGTGAGACTGGAGAAAACTTTGTTGATGAGGTATTGTCAGATAACCGTATAACCTCACATATAGATTATGCTAAAGAAATCTTTTTATCACTTAAAAGTGGTGATGTTATTCTTATACACAAAGGTAATGCTGCACATTGTTTAGTTGAAGTTAATAATAAAATATCAGATATATCTTTAATTAAAGGGATGTCTTTTGGAATAGATTATAGAATTAGAAAGCTCGGTTTTTTTAAAGATATTTCAAAAAACAAAAGTTTTCATGTTGGTTTAAATAAAATCGGACACAATGGAACTTTTAAAGAATTAAAAGATAGTACTACACAAACGTATAAGTTTATAAATGATTGGTTCAATTATTTAGATCCCCAAAAGTATATGGAAGATAAAGTCAGTTTATTAAAACATAAAAAACAAATAATTTTACAAGGACCTCCAGGAACAGGTAAAACTAGAATGGCTAAGGAGATAGCAGACAAAATAACTGAGGGGACAACTTTAAATCCTTTAGTTTTAGTTAACCAGTTTTTTGAAAAATTTGAATTAACAGAAAAAGTTATTGAAAAAAGAAAAAAAATTAAAGATTTACTGGATGAGTTTTATGAAAAATTTCCTGTAGAGAAAATTAAAAGATTGACTTTAGAAGAATACGCATTGGGGCATGAAATTAAAGATGGTTTTAGTTATTGGATAGAATATAAATTAGATGACTCAGGTAAATACACTGGTTTTGCAAACAATAGATTGATCAGATGGAAAGAAGAAAGCAATAAATATATTAAATCAGGCTTTGTAAAAGATTTTGAAGATGATAAGGCTATGCAAGAACTAGCTAAGGTTCTGGGTAAAATTGTTAATGAAGACTTTGATACTCCTTTTCCCTTAGGTAAAGGTTTTGTTTTAAAAATACTTAATAGTTATTACCCAAATAAATATTTCCCTATTAATAATGAGAAATACATTATTAATGCTTTAAACCTTCTAGGTATAAAAAGTAAAGAATTAAGCTATATAGAGAAAAATAAAAAACTTCAAGAATATTTTTTAAAACTCATAAAAAGGACAAATAGTAAAGCTAGTAATGTTGATTTTGGAAACTTTTTGTTTACTGAACTAGGTTTAGATGAGAAAGTAGAGTTTAATAATGAAGAAGTAGTTTATAAAGGAAAAAGTAAACTTATTCAATTTCATCCATCTTATACTTATGAAGATTTTGTTAGAGGTATAACAGTAAAGTCGGAAGGTGATGGAGTTTCCTACGAAACTGAAAATAAAGTGTTAGCGAGTTTTGCTAAAAAAGCTTTAGAGAATCCTTCAGCAAACTATGTATTAATTATTGATGAAATTAACAGAGCCAATTTATCAAGTGTTTTAGGAGAATTGATATATGCCTTAGAATACAGAGGTGAGCCTGTTGAAAGTATGTACGAAAAGGAAGGGGAAGGAACAACTTTAATCTTACCTCCTAATTTATACATTATTGGTACTATGAATACTGCAGATAGAAGTGTTGGACAAATAGATTACGCTATACGTAGGCGTTTTGCTTTTGTAGATGTGTTACCAAGAGTTCTTGAAGAAGACGAGCTTAATACTAATAGAAAAGAAGATGAGGCTTTAAGCTTTAATACAGCGAAGTTTGAAGAAGTGGCGAAACTGTTTGTAAAGAATGAAAACTTACTTGATGAAATGTTAGCCCCTTCAGATCATTTGTCTGAAGAGTTTAAGCCTAAAGATGTATGGTTAGGGCATAGTTACTTTATACATAAAGAGAATAATTTTGATATGAATTTAGAATATGAAATCAAACCTATTTTACGAGAGTATGTAGCTGATGGTATTTTAATTGATGCTGAAGGAGATAAAATTTTAGATAAAATAGCTACTTTATAAATGCTTATAATAGGTGAACATTATAATTGTAAAAAAAATGGAACTGATATTCTTAATGATTATCGTTCCGTTTTAGATGAAAATAATTTTTCCAAGACTTTTAAAAGAAAGAAAGATGAACAACTGTGTTTTTCTTTAAATTATTGTGAGGATAAGCAAGATTATAAAATTGAATCCTCATATATGATTGGTTTAGATTGGGTAGTTAAAGGCAAACTTCCAATTTATGTTAAACCAAAACTAAACACAGAAACTACTCAAATAGATTATTTAGGGATGTTGTTTGAGGCATTGAAAGAAACAGAAAATCTTAAATATTTAGATGATTTATATACGATAGATTTTAATGCACCTTTAATAGAAATTGAACAACAGCATGATTTATTAACACCGTTATTATTGATAGAATATTTGCAATTGTTGAAACAAATTGTACGTAAAGGGTTAAAGAAGTCATACTATAAAGTAACTAAGAACCTGAACTCAAAAGTTAAAGGTAAAGTATTAATTAACGCAACGATTAAGCAAAACCACTCGCATCAAAAAATGTTATATAACGTATGTACATTTGAGGAGTTTGGTTATAATTCTATTGAAAACAGAATTATAAAAAAGGCATTGCTATTTACGCAATCGGCATTAAACAACCTTAATGGTTGTAATACACTAGATTTAAAACATTTGTTTAATTATATCATTCCAGCTTTTGATAGTGTTGATGAAAATATAGATATAAGAGTAGTAAAGAATAGTAAACCTAATCCACTTTTTAAAGAATATACACACGCTTTAAAGCTGGCTAAAATCATTTTAAAACGATATAACTATACCATTAGCCAAACTACAGAGAAGACTTTTAAAACACCTCCTTTTTGGATAGATATGACCAAGTTGTTTGAGTTGTATGTGTTTAAAAAACTTAGAGAGACTTATCCTAAAAGAGGAGAAGTAACCTATCATAAAAAGTTTCATGGTTTAGAACCTGATTATCTATTAAATATAGAAGTAAATGGTGATAAGGTAAAAATGATAATAGATGCTAAGTATAAACCTAAATACAAAGACAGTAATATTTATTTAGCCGATGCAAGACAAGTAAGTGGGTATGCTAGATTGAAATCCATTTATAAAGAATTTGGATTGAATGATAGTAATGAACTTATAGATTGTTTGATTGTGTATTCAGATCAATCACTTGAAGATATGTCATTCAAAGAATTATTAGAAACAAAAGTTGAAGATGATAAATATTTGAGGTTATTTAAAGTTGGTGTAAAATTACCAGAATTGTAATAATATATAAATGAAACTTCATCCGCTTGTTCAAAAAACTAAAATAGAGTTGCAAAGGTTAGATAAAGTAGCTAACATTAGCATGGAAGAGCGTCAAGAATATGCTTCAGTGTTTTTACCAATTTCAGTAGAACCAAAACTACGTAAAAGAGCATTAAAGTTTATGAATGATTTGATAAACCTACTGGAGGCAAATGGACATAAAATAAAGTTTTATTTAAACCGTTGTCATATAGAAATGTATGGACAGTTAACAGAGATACATTTAAGACAAAAGTATTTTAGAAAGCGTATTAAGGGTGCATCAGGTTATAGTAGTGATACTTTTGAGAAAAGTGACAAACTTGAATTTCAAATAGGTAGTTATGCTCGTAAAGGTTGGATAGATAAGAAAACAAAAACGTTAGAAGATTATCTTCCTGGAATCTATAGTCATATTGAAAAGGATAGTAAATGGTGGTTAGAATTACGTGAACAACAAAAAATTGAAAAGAAAATAAGAGAATTCCAAAGAGTAATAGAAGAAGACATTGCAAGACAAAAAGCTATTGAAGTAGAGAAGTTTCAAAAACTAATAACAGATGCAGATAATTATAATCGAGCTAATAGTATCCGTTCTTACCTTAAAGCCTATGAAAGTAAAATAACGGATTCTAACTCTATGAATCTTGACACTAAAGAATACTTAGAATGGGCACATATAAAGGTTGATGAAATAGATCCGATATGTAATTTAAAATTGGATTAATACAATTCTCTATATTAGAAGAGCTAGAATGTAAAAACTTCACGATTTTGTTCATACTCAATTTTAAATCGTTCGTTGATTGATGAATTCGGATTAATTTCCGTTTCAAAATTTCAAGGATTGAATTGGGTTAGTTTTAGTTTTGCAAACCAATTATATGTGTTTGGTATTTCATCGTTTTATTGAACTTTAATCTTCTTGAACAAATACTATATCTTTTATATTAATTAAGTGTTTTGGCCATCATTTTTTATTTCTAGAAATGCCATATTTATTGTCGTTTATTATAATTCTATGAGTTTCGTTAACTTGTGGCTAACGTTCAGCTATGAATAGTGCGGGGCAGAAAATCCGCGGATTTTCGTGTCGACACAAGCCATAAGCTTTTTGTTTTGATTTTAATTTTGTCGTTTTATAAAAGCCAAATTAAAAGATTTGGCGACTTTTGTAAATTTACACAAACCTTTGGATTACACACCAAAACCCGAATTATTTATAGGTGTTGTTGTGAAACGTTTTTATTTATTCATAAGTTGAGTAGCTTCCCAAACAGTTTCTTTTCCAAATTCTCCGAAATAACTAATGTAATTACCATCTTTTGAAATCACAACAAAACTGCTACAAGGATAATGGTATTCAAAGAATTGTCTTTCAATTGTTCCTTCTGGGTCTTTGTACCAAGTCAAAACACCATCATATTTTTCCAAACCATCATTGTCTTTATAAATATAAATTGGTTTAATCTTGGCTACTTGATTAATTCCATTTTCTAATTGCCAAAACCAAATTTTTCTTGATTCTTTTGTGGCTGTACCGCTCGAATTGCAAGGGTCTTTTCCTGGGTAGTAAACTATAACTATTGGTTTATTAGAATCCAATTCTTGATTTGTCTCTTTTTCAAGTAATGATTCCAATATTGCTCTGTTTGTTATTTTTCCACTTTTTTCTCTTAAAGTCAGTTTTTTGTGATTAACAGAATCTCCGGGAATATTTAATAATTTACTTGTCGAACGAATTCGATTGAACTTTGATCGGCTTATTTCCATATTATTTTCATCAAAGTATTTAGTCTTATGATTTCCAATCTTTGTCGAAGTACATGAATAAATTAAAATTCCAAAAATTAATGTGAGCAGGATTTTTTTCATATGTTTGCCAACGGTAATATAAACACAATTGCGTTTATTTCTTATATATAAAGACCATTGTCTATAACTACTAGAAAAGTAAATCTACAACTATCTTATTTTTTTTTGGGGGTAACATAAAATATTTTTAAGTAAATTTATAAATATAAAAACTGATTATTCTGTACGAGTTTGATTGTCAGCGTTTAAGTTTATTTGTTAATATCCTCTTTTCTTTAATCAATCAACCAACAAGTTTTCTTGGTAACTTTGTAACATGTTCGCACTTGTTGATTGTAATAACTTCTATGCATCTTGTGGAAGGTTTTTACGGACAACAAATACTTTTCGAATATTGAATTAAAAGAAAAAGACACTTCAATGTGTCTAGTAGTAGTGATACAACTAATTAGAGAGATATAGAGTAAATGAAAAAAATAATATTACTATTGGTATGCAATCTATTTCTAACAAATGGATATAGTCAGTACAAGACTAAAGCTGAATTGTATAAGGAAGGAACTAAATATTATCAAGAAAAAAAATTAATAAAGGCTGAAGTTATCTTCAAAGAAATGATTCGATTGGATTCAATAGATAAAAATTCGTATTTCAATTTAGGTGCTATATATATAGAAAAAAGAGAAAGAGAAAACGCAATATTTAACTTTGTTAAATGTGTTGAATTAGGTGATGAAGAAGCTTTTAAAACTTTAAGAGAAAAATTAAATTATAATTATGAATGTTTTAATCTTAATAAGATAGCTAGTTATAAAATACTACATGAAATAGGAATAAAACTTCTTGAAAAAAATATGGTTCAAAATGCTGAAAAATATTTTTTAAGAGCAGCTAAATTTGGTGATAAGAAATCTAGTGAATTATTAATATCAAAATATAAATATAAAACTAATGACGTGACGTTTTATAAATTAGAAGAATTAGACTCCCATCCATATTATATTCATAAGGGTAAACATTATGACTCCTATAAAAAAAAGGGAGAAACTAAGCTTTTTAAAAAAATAAATAAGCTTATACTCAAAGATGAAAAACTTAAAAGCTTAAAATTTAAAAGTAATTCTAATATTTATTTAAATATAAATTCACACGGTAAAATTGTTCCTATATTTCAAAATATACCTAAAGAGATACGTGATTTATATGAAGAAATGCTAATAAATAATTTCAAATTTATTCCAGCGAAAATTAATGGGAGTAATGTTGGAGTTATTGGCTATTGGGATGTATTAAGTCAATAAATAATTTACTTCAGTACTAATAAATCTAAAAACAACTCAATTAGAGATATAGAATAAACTAAATATGAAACAATACATAACAATAATATTCTCAATACTTATTTTTAATTTATCAAGTGCTCAACAAACTACTGAATACAATGATTTTGTAAATCAATTCAAGAAAATTGACTCAAAGCCTTTAATTAATTATTGGAAAAATGGAAATTTACAATTTAAGACTACTGAAAACACTTTTGAATACAACAATGAAACTTTTAATACCTATAGCGGTGAACTAAATTGGTATCACGAAAATGGGCAAATTTCATTTGAAGGATTAGTAGACCAATATGGTAAATTAATGTATTTAAAAACATATGATGAAGACGGTAATATAACTGGTGAATCAATCGTTACCAAAATAGATTCAAGAGCAAGAAGTGTAACCGAATTTATTAACCCAGACAAAGGGATTATTAGTAAAGTTGTTAAAGTAAAGCATTATAAATTTTCAAAAAAACTTGGGGTTAATTATTTGCATCAAGAAGGGGTAATCAGTAATGGTAAAAAAAGAGGGCTTTGGAAAACTTACACTAAAGATGGTAAATTAAAAAAAGAAAAAATATACTAACAAATGAATTCCCAAGCTAGTCAAGGAAATTAAACAACTCAATAAGAAACTAAATATGAATAAATTTATAATTACACTATTAACCTTTTTTATTGTTGCTATAGGGTATTCCCAAAATCATGAACAAATAAGATTGCTAACAAAAAAAGGAAATAAGTATTACCAACAAAATAACATTGAAAAAGCTGAAAAAACATTTAAGAAAATATTAGAACTTGACCCATTACATAAAGACACATATTTTAATCTTGGTGCAATCGCCGCACAAAAAAATAATGCAAATGAAGCAATCGGGTATTTCATAAAATGTATTGAATTAGGTGATTTAGGGGCTATCGATATATTAGACACTAATTTAAATTATGATTTTTCAAAATTAAATATTGATAATATTGAAAATAGTGAGGTTCTTAATAAAATTGGCTTAAAGCTATTTGGTGAAAACTACAATGAAAAAGCAAAATTATATTTTTTAAAAAGTAATAAAATCACTTCTTCTGATAAGGGATTTGACCTACTAGGACGTATGCCATTAAACAGACCTATTCCTAAATTCATATGTAGAAAGGGAGGGAAAGTTGTTGTTTCTATAAAAGTAAATAGATTGGGGAAAGTGATTGAAGCTACTGCAGGGTTAAAAGGAAGTACTACAACTGCTAATTGTTTATTGAAAGCAGCTAAAAATGCTGCGCTACAAACAAAATGGCAACCAAATCTAGATGCTCCAGAAAATCAAATTGGCAAAATTATATATAATTTTATGTAGCATTAAAAATGAAAAAACTTTAAAAAATGTGCTTCCACGCTAGTCAAACAAAAAAAACAAGACAACTTGAAGATAGATTTAAAGTCATACGTGATGATAGTAATTCTATTGGAGAGGATGATTTTACGTTTTACCATAGCAACGGTTTTGAACATAGAAATATAGCAATCATTACTCAAGAGGCTTCTGATATTTTAGAACCTGCAACTTGGGGAATTATGCCATCTAATGAAGTGGCTACAAATCAAAAAGAATATTATAAGAATGCTGCAAAATGGAGGGCAGGTTTAAATGCCAAATCAGAAAAAGTATTTGAACATTTTATATATAGTAATTCTATTTATGAGCAGCGTTGTTTAATCCCTTTTGATGGTTTCTTTGAACCATATGATTTTGAAGGCAAAAAATATCCATACTACATAACAAGGGAAGATAAAGATAGCTTTGCCCTTGTGGGATAACTTAATAAAGCCGCAATCATCTGTAAATCAGAAGTTTGCGGTTTTTTATTGTGATTTTTAGTCAACATTTAGTCATTATGTTTTAAAAAAGTTTTTCTCCAATGACATTAATTTTTTTTTAATTTCATTTAGGTAGTTTTTCTATATAGATTTTTATAAATACTAATGGTCTTGTGTAAGATTAGTTGCGTGGTTTAAGCACTAAATTTAGCAAATAAATCACAGATAGAAAGTCCGCGAGGACTTTCGTAAATAGGCTAGAATTAACAATTAATTTTATACGTTGTTGGCAACTGGCTTTATTTTGTTATTTTTGTATCAAAGGGTGCTCATTTTTCAATTAGACGTAGAATGTTTTTGCAGAAGAAACGTAGTTAGAAATCGAGAGTACTCTTTTATTCGTTTCTATAGGGTTCGTAAATAGAATGAAAAAATGTTTTATCACTAATATTTAGCTTTGGATGCACTTTATCAAAAGTTTTTACTCTTCTTAACACTACTTGCACTATACTTTTCTGCCTATAATTGAATTCAACATTTGCTCTCAAAGTTAAAAATTCAACTTTCTTAATATATCTGTTGCTTTCTCTAACCATTCCTTTTTTGACTTTTGTATATTTTGTCACATTAACACAAATCTCTCTCGCTACTCCAAGTAAAATAAATGAGTTGATAATACGCATTTGACGTCTATTTAAACGAGTAATATGTTTCCAGCCACTTTGAGAAAATTTTATTTCTCCAATTGTAGGGTTTATAGTTGGTGGGTATGCAAGCTCTCCACTTCCTCCTAAATTATCATATAGTTCTTTTGCAGATTCTTTAAATCCGCCAACACTTAATCTTATAAATGGGAAATTTTTCGTTTTAATTGTAGTTAACTCTCCTTCTTTGAAAAGTTCTTTACCAAGACGTTTAATACGTTTGAATGATAATTCGTTAAAAATTTGATTTTTTTTGATGATTACAGAATAGCCATTTTCATCATATGAATTTTCGTCAAGTAAATCAGTCCACCAAGATTTTTTTGTATTTAAATCAACGAATACTAAAATAACAGGACCTACAAAATTATCCCAAACCGTTTTCTTTGAATTAAGATTTTCTATCGAGCTAAAATTTACTCCAAATGTGCTTTTGTCTTTCCTATTAATATAATAAGAATTAGAGCCTTTTTCTGGAATTATTGAAACTCCTTTTACTTGAACACCAACTAAGTTTCCTGTATCAACCCAATCTTCGTATAACTTAACTTTATTATTCTCAACTATTCTAAATTTTGTTCTTTTTCGAATTCTGATATATCCATCTATTCCTATATCAGTGTCTGCATCAACAGGCTGTATTAAATGACCGGAATCTTGAATTACGGTTTGAGCTTCTGTAAATGCTTTTTTACCAATTCCTTGAGTATCTAAATTTCTTCTTGACATTAATGTTTTCGAGATTTATCAGCTTGTACGTTACGTTTCTTATACTGAACGTTACCTGCTGGGTTTTTAATCTTCTATTTGTTCATCCATCATCATTTCATAATGTTTTTCTCCAATATTTTCAAATATTTCTTTAAACACATCAAATAACAATTGGGGCTGCTCACTCGATACTTTTTGATAATAGACACCGTCTAATGCTGTCACTTTGTGACTTTCGTCATTTATTGATGATACGAAAGCATATTTTAAGTAATACTCAGGACTTTGCGTGTCATCATTTAAAATTGAACTCCAAGAATCATTTCCTATTCCAATAAAATGAACATAGCTTTCAATTATTCGTCTCATAGAATTTGCAATTAAGATGTTTAAATTTGAATCTTGTGGTAGATTCGTTTTTATCTCTTTAATTGATTCCCATAACATTGCATAATCATCTGTGATAGATTTATTGTATTGACCTGAAATAGAAGATTTGTTGTTTAACTTGGATATTTTATAATGCCAGTAATCAGTACACATTGGTCGTTTGTTAAAAGACACTTCTTTGTAGAAGTAAAGATTATGCGTTAAAATGTATACTTGCTTAATATTTTCATTCTTGAACGTTTTTTTATTTGGTCTACTATCACTCCCTTTTCTAAGTAACAATTGATGAATCAAAGAGGAAATGACAAATAATGCTTGACTGTCTAAACTGGATACTGGGTCATCAATTACTATTACTTTCTTTTTTGAGTTGTTATTCTCTATATTATCTGTTCCAATACATAATTGATAAAAATATAAAAAAGAAATAAAGCTTTTTTCTCCTTCACTTAGAGATTTGAAAATAGGGTTTTCATTTGTGCTGTTAGGTCTTTTTAAATAATATTGAGAAATGTTATTGACATTATCTTTTTCTCGAATTTCAAAACTTTCAAAACCTGAGTTTTTTAAAATTAAATTAATACTATCTACTGCATCTTGAGTGTTTACAGTTTGCCCTCTAAGAGCTTCTATTTCTTCTCTAGTAGTAATTAATTCTGTGTTATAACTAGTAATGAACTCGTCTGATAATGTGTTTATTCTTTGATACTTCTCTTGCTTATTTTTAAATTCTTCAATCTTTTCTTTACTTCTCACAGCCATATAAACCCAAATTGAAGAGACAATATTTTTTTTATTTTGGTCTAATTCTAATAAGGCTTGGTTGTTGGTTTTAATTGATTTGATTATTGTTGACAAAGAGCTTTTAATAGTATTTAAAGACTCTATTAGCTTTCTTTCATTTGAGTTTAGAATTTTTGATTCAATTTGCTTTATATTATCGGAGAACAATTGTTGTAAACTAATATAAGTGTTAGATAAAATACTATTAGGGTTGTGTAGGCTTTGTATTTCAAATATGTTTTCTAAAAATGAGTTAGTTTTTTCTTTGTATTGTATTAAAAGTTGCTCAATATTTTCTATCTCTAGTTTTGATGTTTCGTCAAAGTATAGATTAAATTGTGTTCTTAAACTCTCATTTATGGTTTCTTGCTGACAAAAAGGGCAAGTGTTATCTACTTTTTCTATTAGTTCAAGTCCTGATTCGACCCAACTTCTTGATTCCAAGATCTTTATTAATTTATCTATATCTACATCTTCATTACCGACAATTATTTTATTTAGTAATGGGATAAGTTTTATTTCTAAATATCTAATTTCTTTGTATAAGTTAGAATTGATGGTAATTTGAATTTGAGATATTTCTTTCTCGTAATATTCACTATACTGGTCAGTCAATTCTCTTATTGTGGGAATATTTATTGGAAGTGATTCTAGAACTTGTTTTAGCTTATTAAGATGATTTGGTTTACTACCTGGATATTGAAGGCTCAATTTTGTGAAAGAATTGAACGTATTTCTTTTTCCCCAACAAAAATTAAGAAGTTGGGTATTTTTGTTCTGCTTATCTGTTTCAAGACTTTCTTTTAGGGATGTTTTTTTTGTCTTTAAATCTTGAAGGTTGTTAATTTTATCTTGTTTACCAGTAATTTGTCTGTCAATAATGTCATTGGTTTCGTTTAACGAGAAAACTCCTTTTAAAAGAGGGTTTCTATTAAAATTAACATCAACAAAATTTTCATCATAAACTAAAATTTGTTGATTTGTAGGGTCATAACCTCTAATTTGACATTCATTGAAGTCCGAAATTCTTTCGTCTGAGTTTTGACTTAAATTATAAAGGTATTTAGCTATTGTTGATTTCCCTGAACCATTTGCACCAAAGAAAAAATTAACCTTTTTTAAATTTGCTATTTCAATTCCATTGTCAGGTTCATAAGAAGCGATATTTTTTAATAGAATTGATTCAATCATATTATATTTTGATTTTTTTTAACTTTCAGCCAACGTTTAGCTATGAATAGTACGGTGCAGAAAATCCGCGGATTTTCGTGTCGTCACAAGCCTTCAATTTTAAACACCAGAATCCGTATTTTTTAAAGCTATTGTTAACAACAGTTTTTGTGAACTACTGAATTACGAATTGCCAAGTTTGAGAATTTGATGAATTACCACTCGGATCAGTAGCTTTAATATACCAGTAATAAACTCCATTTGTTAAATTAGTGTCAAAACTTGTAGTTGTAAGGTTTGCCCCTAAATTTTGCATCAAATTCCCGTCTCCTAAATACAAATCGTAAACTAATTGTGATGTTTCATCTGTATCTGGGTCATTTCCTTGCCATGTAAGTGTTATTCCGCCAACTGGTAAGATGTCATATAATGTAGGTGTTAATAACGTTGATGGAAAGGGTGAGTAATTACTAACTGCTTCAAATGGAGTCTGAAATTGCCAAGTAGGACCAGTAGTAGTTTGATTTTCATTATCTGTAGCTGTTACTTTCCAACTATATGATTTTCCTCTTTCTAATGATACAGTTTGAGTTATATTATTTCCATTGGATTGGTTATATATTTCTAGGTTTTGTGATAATTCCGTAATTGATAAATCATAAGTTAATGTTGAAGTTTCCTCATCAGTAAAATTACTCCATTCAAAATCTACATCAATACTATTTGTTTGAATTGTTCCAATACATGTTTGATTATTATTTGGGATGACATAACTTGTAGCAATAGGAGGGCTATTTACAGGTTGTGTTGGTGTTAAGACTGAGTCTTCATTTGAACTACAAGAAATTATCCCCAAACTTAAGGTGAATATAAATTTGTTTATTAAATTTTTCATTGTCTATTAAAATTTTATAATTTTTTTTGTCAGTAATTGTTTTTCAGTTGAAATTGTTATCAAATAAACTCCCTTTTGAAACTTACTGATATCTAAAGGAAAATTATTTAATGGTAATTGCACTTCTATTGTTTCTATTAGTTTTCCTGTTAATTCAAATATTTGAATTTTACCCGAACCTTTTATTATGTGTAATGAAATATATGTAATATCTTTTGTTGGATTAGGTGCGATATTCATAACACCTGTTGCTAAAACAATTTGCTCTGTGAATTGTTGTTGACAATCTCTATCTGATTTAACGATAATTTCTGATAAATCACTATCTAATATTGTTTCAAATAAAACTTCGGTATCTTCACTTTGAGAAGTTAGTTCATAATTGTTTTCATTTACTTGAATAAAGTAATGAGTTGCTCCTGTTAAAATTAATGAGTATGTTTTGTCATTAATTGAAGATCTACCTAGAATGTTTGCTGGTTGATTAATAATAATTTCAAAGCAGTATTCATGAATTTCACCTATGACAATTATGCATAAAGAATAATTTCCTGATGACAGATCAGTAATTGAAATATCTTGATTAAAATTACCAGAACTTATAGTATTCCCTTCTAAAATTAAAGTATAATTGTAGTTTAAATTCTCTGTTGCTGAAATGTTTAGAATACCGTTGTTTAAATTTTGACAGGTTTCACTTTGTGTTTCGATTAAAAAGTTATCTAAAGGTAAATTACTCACAGTTAAATCATTTTCAACTGTTACAATTATTTCTGTAAAAATAGATTCACCGCACTCATTTGTTCTTTTTACTTTTAAAATATGATCTCCAGCACTCATCCAATGTACTTTAGCTTTGTAATGGTCAGTTTGATTATCAATAATTAAAGTTCCTCCAGACATTAATATCCATTCAGTATCAGAGTAAAAATCTACGGGTATTATATATTCTTCCTCTGTATTGACAACAGTGTTCGTATTGCCAGATATCAATTCTGGTTCTGAAGGTACATACTTTTTTAAATTTTGAATTAAATTATATTCCCATAAAAAAATATTATCTTCATTTTCGACATAAATATTATCTCCATAATTTTCTGAATACCGTGGTATCCAAGTTAAACCATTGTCATGAGATATGTAATACCCATCGTTGTTTGGACGTACTATAAATGAATCGTCATCAATAGCTTTAATATTATTAATAATAAAAGAGATATCACTTTCAATTAAAGTTTGAGTAGGTAAATTATATATATATAGTTTACCTCCTGGGTATCTTGGGTAAATGTATATATTATTTATGTTACTATAATCAAATCTGTCATATTGAAGACTGTGTGTTACTCCTGTAATTTGTGCTACAAAATCCCAAGTAACTCCGCCGTCATTCGTTTTGTATACAATTGGCTCAGAAGTATCTGTTGTAGCTCCATAAAGCATAAAATTATTTTCATCAATAAATTGATATTGGTTACTAGTTGTATTGTTTGGTGTTGGGATCAGTGACCAAGTTACTCCTTTGTCAATAGAGTGATAAATACCTCCAAAACCATGTACATATATATCATTAATTGATACTTGTGTTGCATTAAATGTACCAGCGCCTAGAGGCATATAAACAATAGGGCCATCTGTCCAAGTCACTCCATTATCATATGATTCAGATATAATTTGGTCATTACTATACGGGTCTGCATCTCTTAAATGACTAATATAACCTTGTGATGCATACAAAACATGTCCTTTTACGTCATCATATTTTTTTATCTCTTTCCAAGAAGAGCCATCATCTAAAGATTGTAAAACATTACAACCAGAATACCCCATCCCTCCAATTGATAAAGTAGAGTAAATGAACTCATTTGGGTTGGTTTTACTAAAATAAGTTGCTATAGAGGAGTTACCTCCCAATGGTGACGCACTGTCTAACTGGGTCCAATTGGCTCCTCCATCAATAGTTTTGTAAATAAACCTACCCATTCCAAAACCACCTTGTTCTTTTTGCCCAACAGCAAACCCTTTATTATCATCAATAAAATAAATATCTGTTAGATATCCATCTTGATTAACAATAGAGCTTTCTATAACCCCTCCAGCTGTACTAACTTTCTTAATACCGTTAACAACAAAAGAAGAGTAAAATAGATTATTATTAATTATAGTGAATGCTCCAGTTGTCCATTCTATTGGATAATTAGTCTGTGTCCAACTTCCTCCTCCATCTAAAGTTTTATAAATATAATTTCCTCCACTCAAGTAAGCAATTTGGGCATCAATAAATTGTATCTTCCGTATAAAAGAATTTGAAGGATTGTTAATTTCTGTCCAAACTTCACCACCATCAGTGGTTTTAAAAAACAAATCATCCCCCCATAAGAAACCGTTGTTTTCATCTAAAAATAATATGTCATTTGGGATAAAATCACCGTAATCAATAGAAGATATATTTGATATTATATCTACCCAAGTTTCTCCGCCATCAATAGTTTTATATAGAAAAGCTATATCATCACCTTCTACATTATTTAAACCGACTACAAAACCAATATTATTGTTTATGAAATTAACTCCTTTAAAATCCTCTATTCCTTTAAGACCAATTTTCCTTTGCCATGTTACACCTTGGTCTTCAGTATAAAGTATTATACCATCAATACCAAAAACAAATGCTTTAGTAGCATCTACTAATTCAATATCATTGAATGCATTAAATTTTAGATAAGGTTCATATGATTCCCATGATATACCTCCATCATGCGTTGTTAGTAATGTTGAACTTCCAATCGTAAAACCATTGTTTTCATCCCAAAATCTTACATCAGTAAGATTACTTATTTTATTTTCTAAATATTGTCCACATTGGGAATGTACATTTATGGAAAGTAAAAAGATAAAGATATTTAATAGTGTTTTTTTCATTATTTTTTTTAATTATTGCTAACGTTTAGCTATGAATTTTACGGGGCAGAAAATCCGCGGATTTTCGTATCGGTACAAGCCATAAGCTTTTTGTTTTGATTTTAATTTTGTCGTTTTAAAAAAGCCAAATTAAAAGATTTGGCGATTAAGTAAAGATACACTTACG
>Ga0209291_1000551_pt1 | contig 35374 bp, 25 predicted proteins | sample GOMGulsemesocosm_FD_184633 | JGI IMG/M metagenome (GOLD analysis project Ga0209291, IMG submission 184633) | Methane-oxidizing microbial communities from mesocosms in the Gulf of Mexico - GOM9B Gulf of Mexico (SPAdes) (version 2) | ecosystem: Environmental > Aquatic > Marine > Cold seeps...
GACCAGGTTCATTAAGTAAGATATCAATTTTACCGTCTTCACGTACTTTTTGAATGTATGCTTTTTGTTTTTCACCACGGTTTAATTTCTTAAACATTTCATTTTTGTAAACAACGCCCCAATGGCTATTATTTACAATTACTTTATACCCAAGATCAGTTGGATCAACAGGGGTGATCTCGACTTCTTCGTGTATTTTGTAACGCGCAGGCGTGTTGTCAACGTGACGATCTAGTTTTGTTGTTGCTGTAATACGTCCGTGAATGCGATCTAAGTAAATAGCGACAAGGTATTCACGACCCACTTGTAATGGAATGCGCTGTTCACTGTATGGAACTAAAAGATCTTTGTCTAAGCCCCAATCAAGGAATGCACCCACATTGTTTACTTGCTTTACTTTTAGCATGACGAATTCGCCGACAGCACCAAGTACTTTTTGTGTTGTTGCAATGATACGGTCTTCTGAATCAAGGTAGATAAATACCTCAAGCTCATCACCGATATCGATATCTAATGGTGAGTTTGTAAAAGGTAACAGTATTTCACCTAATACACCGCCGTCCAGGTAGAAACCCGATCCAGTTTCTTTGATAATTTCTAGGGTATTTAACTTACCTAATTCTGCCATAGTTCTTTGCTCTGTCTTGAAATAATGAGGGTTATTATAGATCACCCAATAATGCGGGCAATGTACCACGAAGCGTGAAAAAAACCCAATATTTGCGGATGAATTAGTATTAATTACTTGAAAGGTTAAATATATACACTAATATTGCTTGATAATAATGCCTTCTGTTATACTCCACACACATAATTGCGGTCTTTCTGAAGTATAAGTTCTCAAAACCTTTCGCAATTCCTAATTCCCTTAATATTAGTATAAATTATCATGACGCAACAAGACATCAAACTAACACGACTTAATAAATATATCAGTGACACGGGTTATTGCTCTCGCCGAGAGGCAGACCGCTTAATTGAACAAGGTCGCGTAACCATTAATGGTAAAATTCCAGAGATGGGAACGAAAGTGTCAGATGGCGATATGGTTTCTGTAAATGGAAAACCCGTTAAAGAAAAACAAAAACGTATCTATATTGCCCTAAACAAGCCGGAAGGTATTACCTGTACGACAGAACGTCACATTCAAGGTAACGTGATTGATTTGATTGATTACAGTACGCGAATATTCCCAATCGGTCGTCTTGATAAACCATCAGAAGGTCTTATCTTTCTAACCAATGATGGTGATATTGTTAATAAAATTCTACGTGCTGGTAACGCGCACGAAAAAGAATACATAGTTAAAGTTGATAGTACCGTTACTGACCGATTTTTAAAGGATATGGCGCGCGGTGTGCCAATTTTAGACACGATCACTAAACCCTGTAAAGTGACGCGCGAAGGTCGTTTTGAATTCAAAATAATTTTAACGCAGGGTCTAAATCAGCAGATTCGACGCATGTGTGAGCATTTTGGTTTCCAAGTGAAATCACTAACGCGTACACGTATTATGAATATTGATATGAAAGGTTTAGCAACGGGTCAATGGCGTTTACTGACTGATAAAGAAATGGCTGAAATCAATAGCATGGTTGAAGGTTCAAGCAGTACAGAAGAAGCGTCTGACTATGGTCAAGAAAAGCCAAAAACCAAAGGTGTACATTCAAAACGTGGTGTTAACAGTGCTGCACGTCAGAAGCGTTTCGGCTACGGTGACTACGCCGCAACACCTGGTCAAGTTTTGAATGAAGAAGCAAGTTCAAATGTTTGGAATAAAGATGAAACAACCGCTGATCTAGATAAGAACGATGAGCCGACATCTAATTTCTGGACGCAAAATGCAGCATCGTCTGATGCTGATATGTCTTCAGAGATAGCCCAGCAAGATAAACCAGTGTCTTATTCTGATGAACAAATTGCATCAAGAGCACGTTTTGACTCTGCTGAAAAGAGAAAAGAACGAAAAAAACCTGTTACTCGTTTCAGTATTATTGCGGAACGTGAAAAAGCGAAACTGGCTAATGTAAAGGCTACGTCCGCTACACCTCGTGTTAAAGGCACCTTATCGTTGAAAAAGAAGTAATTAGATAAATGTCTGTCGATAATTATCCTCAAATTGACATACCATTTGACGTTCGCTACACATGCTTGTTTTGTGGCGAACCATCAGATGCCACGATCAATATACCGTTCTCTGTGGATGATATAAATAAAGCGCCCCATGAGCCTTTATCTGTCCCAGCATGCGCAGAATGCCTGTCTTTTGTGAAAAAAGCCCGCAGCCAGTCTATCTATCAATATCGTAATGCCGTAAAAGCAGCACTAACACGGAAATATCAAAAAGCATTAAGTATTGGTTCAAATTGGACCGAGCAAGAGTTGCAAGAGTCTGAATTTGAAGGTGCTGCGTTTGAAGGTTTTAAGCGTAGTGCATGGATGATGTATACCATTGCAAAGGAAAGAATTAACTATTCTGGTTGGCCGTTATGTCTTGAGGGCGTCCCACTTGCTGCAGATGATGAGGCGGGTGGATTTACGTTTGATGGTACAGAGTTTGTCAGTGTTGAACACGCAATGGAACATTATATCAAAACCTTTCATCTTGACGATACGCTATTACCTGAACTTGTTAAACGATTAGGTACAGATAAGTTTGGTTATGCCATTCGCATTAGTCGTCTTTATTTAAATATATCGCCAGCAGAGCGAACGCAGATAATCGCTGATATAGTAGATAACCAGTCCTAATTTCTGATGTTAATAATTATAATAACTCAAAGCCGTGCTTGATTCCTTTTCATAACGACTTTGAGTTATTCAATTTTCTATTCAAATCACACCGTTTATCAGAAGATAAAATTAAGCATTATAGTATATAGTTGAGCATCAGTATCGCCATCGGCAGGACTTCTGATCAACTCACCATGACTCCCACCTTTTGCATTCGTGTATTTCCACTCTGTATTAAGTGATACAGTTGTCGTTAAATCATAACGTAGTCCGATTAACAGAGAGTTATTTTTTTGGCTGTGGTGTGATTCAGCATAGGTTACGTAAGGGGTAAATTTATCAATATTATAAGCTAAGCTTGAATACCAATTGAAATGCATCGTATCGATAAGTACTTCAGCCGTCAGTAGCCATTGGTCAAGTGAATATTCTGTGCCTAATGTGTAAATACTAATGTTGTCTGCAGGATGTTGCATAGTTCCTTGCGGTGTTGTTACATCGACTACATATTCGAAATACGCATAATTAAACATAATGCGATAATCAAATCCGCTTAATTCACTGTGCATACCTACAGTTTTCTCTATATTAAAAGCATATTGATTGTCACCTATGTCAACCTCACCATTACTTTCTATACCAATATAGGGTGTTACCGCTAAATAACTCTCATCATTTATTTCGATATCCCAAGTCCCAGAAAGTCCATCATAAGACGTGAGCCCTAAGGTCGAGTTATATACCTCTTGTGGAGGTCTCGCTGACGTATATGCTTGTCCAACATAGTAGTATTCAGAGCTTAGAAACAAGGGTAACCGTAACCGCCCAACTTTTAAGTTAAAATCTGATACGCTATAACCTACGTAGGCCCATTCTAACCTCGGTGATGACCAGCTATCTTGAGGTCGTTTTACAATCTGAACCGAAGTATTGAAGTTATCATTAAAGCGGATATCACCTTGCAACCCTAAAGTTGTATCACAATCGTAACAAGTGTTATCTGTGATCTCTCGGTTGACATAGAGTGGTGTTGCATTGCTAGACTGGACTATGGAAGTCGAGCCAAAACCACTTAACGAAATGTTATCGGTAAGATTTAGTTTTGCATTTACTGCGAATGTACTGATTGATAGTGTTGTTGCTATAAAGCAAATCTTTGATATATGCATGCTTTATTCCTCCGGGTCTAAAACGAATAAAACATTAACATCTTTTGGTAATGACTTTATGGTGGCGTAAGCAATGCCGTTTGGGTTTTCTTCCAACCAATCGAGTATGGATGTAATATCATTATTTGATATGGTGACGGGTAGGTTCCCTTTTCCCGAAAATGCTAAACTGGCTCTATAACCATTCATCTGGGAGAGCGATTTACCAAGTAGCTTTTGATAAAAATAGGCCTTGTCATCGCTATCTTCTGTTAAATCAACAAGTTCAACATTTTCATTGTTAATACGTTTTACCTTTCCTTTATATATCATTCTTACCTTGCTTTTACTCAACTTAGGAAAAGAATTATTCAATGAAAATACGGCAAAACTTCGTCCTTCATCTTTTCCGATTTCTTCTTCAGCTGAGATATTAAATGGGGGCGAGAGTGAAAAAATGAGTAGTCCAACGCAAAAATTACGTAAGTTTAATCCTTTAAACATGTTTACCTGCTAATTTTAGTTCTGTTACCTATCATTCAAGTTAGTAAGAAAAAGAGTAAATAACAAATTAATTTTTACATGGAAGTCAAAAACTTATGCTTAATACGTTATCGATCAAAAAACGGCTAATAATTTTATTGTTATGTCCATTATTGTTACTTACGTTGTTGATTGGCGATCGAGTCAGTGAGTCTGTGTTTACATTAAACCAATTAAATAAGCTTCAATATAGAATTGAACTACTCACTGAGTCGTTACACTTAAATACACTACTGCATAGTATAAGAGTCAACAAACTTTCGAATGATACGGTAGCCAATGAAGATGAACTTACTTCATTCACGAACGCTGTCAATAAATTAAAAAAATTAGCACCTTTAGCCTTGCAAAAGAGTAACAACGCGATTGATTTATTATCCGATTTAGACGGTGCTGCTGAAGAGCTCACGAGCCTTAGCGCCGAAGATGTTAATGATTGGTCTAGCTGGATCTCGGATTCTACGAGTCAACTACTCCTTATATTAGAAAAAAACAACCTCGATTTTAACGATAAAGAAATAGAAAGTAATATTGAGGTCTTGTATCAATTACAGTGGCTTTATTTTTGGGCTAATGAAGAAAACTGGTACATAAACCTTATTTTTTCAGGTGCTAGTGTTGATGTTAAATCCTTATTGCCCGCCATCGTTGAAAGGCAACAGCTGTTTATTGAACGGTTTATTGCGATTAGTGCCGATAACAGCCAAATCTCTCTTTTGCAAAGTACATTTTCTGATAAGGCATTTTTAGACAGTTATGCATTACGTAATTTGATTCAAAATGAGCACTTCAAAACAAACGCAAGTAATTACGACATATCAGTGTTAGACAAACGTTTAACATTAATTAGACAAGTTGTGTCAAATGTAGGTGCGAACTTATCAATCAAGATTAAAACAAAAGTCGCTGAAGCTAAAATGCATGTGATGGCATCGAGCATTTTCATTACGGCATTATTACTCTGTGCGTCTTACTTAGGTTGGATGCTGATTCAACGTATTCTTGGCAACTTGAAAGAAATTATTGCTACGTTAACGCGTATTGAAGATACTCATGACTATTCACTAAAAGTGAAAATCGATGGTAATGATGAATTTAGTGCGTTCGCTAAAATGTTAAATAAGCTAATTGAAGAGCGCTACACAAACGAAAGTCAGATAATTCAGGCTAAGGAGTTAGCCGAACAGGCAAACGTTGCGAAAAGTTCATTTTTAGCGAATATGTCACATGAAATTAGAACCCCGTTGAATGGTGTCATTGGTATGTCCGATATCTTAGCTAGCACTAAGTTAACACCGTCACAGCAGGAGCACCTTGCGATTATTGAAAACTCCTCGCAAACATTACTTATATTAATTAATGATATTCTGGATTTTTCTAAAATTGAATCTGGTCACCTTACCATTTCTAATCATAGTTGTAATCTACGAGAAGTTATTTACGATACTGTGGCAATTGTTATCCCCGCTGCAGCATCCAAGAATTTAGATATTATCGTCAATATAACTCCAGAGCTACCGACAGAGTTATTATTAGATGAGCATAGATTACGCCAGGTCTTGATGAACTTATTATCTAATGCTGTTAAATTCACCAATCGTGGTCAAGTTAGTTTATCACTCAGTTGTAAATTACTCTCAAATAAGCGATGTGAGTTGTCGTTCTCTGTTGCTGATACTGGTACTGGTATTGAAGGCAATAAGCAACAGAAAATTTTTGAACCTTTCACTCAAGAAGATGGTTCAATTACACGAGAGTTCGGAGGGACTGGGTTAGGGCTAGCGATTAGTAGCCAATTAGTTGAATTAATGGGTGGGGAAGTCGATATTGATTCCGTAAAAGGTGAGGGGAGTAATTTCTATTTTACGATTTACGTAGATTCAGTTACCGGTATTCGCCCTCAGCAGATGGTACCAACAAATACGAAGGTAACGGTTATTACTAATGAAATGGATTTTAGTCATGGTATTTGTGCGGAACTATCACGTAATAATTTTTCTGATATAACGACTGTGGCTTATACGCAAGATTTACCAAACAACGCGATGGATAAAGATATTAATCCGTTGCTCATTTATTGCCAAAATAGTGTTCCGCTAACGCTAAAAGACATAGATTTTTTAAGTAAACTAGCACTCAACTATACTTTTATTTTAGTACAGTCACATACAGATGAGAAATATGATTTTGATAATAGAATTGATGGTTTAGCTACCATACCATTACTTGGTAACCGATTACTTAAAACCATGAAATCAGCGCTGATGAACAAGGCTGAATCAGAGAAAAGCATAGCGCCGAGTTTGGATAATGAGGTAATGACTGAAGATATTGCAGTAGATAATATGCTTATCCTTATTGTGGAAGACAATTTGATTAATCAAAAAGTAGCCACCTTGCTATTAAAGCAGTGTGGTTATGATAGCCATATTGCTAATAACGGTGAAGAAGCAGTCGCAATAGTATCTTCTGGTAAACATAAGTATAAGGCTATATTAATGGATTGTATGATGCCTGTTATGGATGGGTTTACAGCGACAGAGCATATCCGGAAATGGGAAACGTCATTTTCGGTACCACAAACTCCCATTATTGCATTAACTGCAAGTGTGCTGGATGCTGATATCCAACGTTGTTTTGATGTGGGTATGAATGATTATGTACCGAAACCATTTAAAAAAGATCTACTTGTCGAGAAGATTGAGCGGCTAGCAAGCGCTGCTTAAGCAGATATTATCGCTCTTGTTTAGCCTCTGAAGTAGGACGTTGCTGACGTAATAACATTTTCAGCTCAGCAATATCCTGCTTTAACGCAATGACTTCTATATATAAGTTCTCTACATTGGGGGTTTGTTCTATTTTAGATTTTTTTCCACCATCAACAAACCACGAAGAAATAAATCCAGTAAATGTACCGAATAAACCAACACCGGCTGTCATGAGTAGTGCAGCGATAATACGCCCACCTGTTGTTACAGGGTAATAATCACCATAACCAACCGTTGTTATGGTCACAAATGACCACCAAAGCGCATCCACACCATTGTTGATATTACTGCCTATTTGCGCTTGTTCTAGCAGTAAAATACCGACAGCACCAAAGGTTACAAGCACAAATGATATTGCAGACACTAAGGAAAACGTGGCTTTAAAGCGATGTTCAAAGATCATTTTAAGGACGAGCTTAGATGATCGAATATGCTGAATAGCCCGGAGGATCCGTGCAATACGAATGATACGTATAAATTGAAGTTGATCTACCATAGGAATACTAGATAATAAATCAATCCAGCCCCATTTCATAAATTGTAGCTTACTTTCTGCTTGATAAAAGCGAATGACAAAGTCGGTAAAAAAGAATAAACAAATGATATTATCCACACTGGTCAATATTTCGCTAACGTTACTAGACAGCGGGAATATAAGCTGTATAAGTGAGGAAGCAACAACATGCAGTGATAAGATGAGCATGAAAATTTGAAATGGATTCACATCATCATTAGTTTTAAGTTTTGTTTGCACAGGTTAGCAGCCTTGATTCATTGATTTTATTAATATAAACGTTACTGAGTAGTAAAACAAAATATTTTTATAATGCTTAGTAATCGGTGTGGTGACAGTGTAGCGTAGAGGTGTAAGTTATGTTTGTTATTATTTTTTATGTGCCACAAGAAAATGTGGAAGATGTTAAGCAAGCGCTGTTTAAAGCTGGCGCGGGTACTATAGGTGATTACGCACGTTGTGCCTGGCAATGTTTAGGTACAGGTCAATTTAAACCCTTACTTGGTAGCGAGCCACATATAGGCACGCTCAATGAGATAGAATTTGTCGATGAGTTTAGAGTCGAAATGGTTTGTAGTACGAGCAATGTAAGGGCTGCAATTAATGCATTGATTTCTGCCCACCCTTACGAAGAGCCTGCTTATCATATTTTACAAACACTCAATATTAATGATTTACCTTAGCGTAAATATAGAACCTATCTTAGTGATTGGCTGCACTGACAATATCGGAAATTATTTTTGCACAAGTTACAGTTATTAAACTGTCTGCATCTTGCTCTGTTCCCATTCTAACTGTTGAATGGGGCTTCATTGCACTTTTTCTTGTTGTTTTTCCCGATAAATGTAATTCTTTTGCTTGCGTGATAGCGATGATATTTTCAGCATTTTGGGGGGTAACTCCTGCACCAGGCATGATACTAATTCTGCCATCAGCTTGAATGATTAATTCTTTGATCAGCTCGCTACCTTGTTCGGCGTCTGCTTGTTGGCCAGATGTTAAAACGCGTTCACAGCCTGCATTAATTAAGATTTCTAACGCTTGTTTAGGATCATTACACAAATCAAAAGCTCGATGGAAGGTTACGCTAATATCGCGAGAGGCCGCCATTAAACGTTTTAATGCGACCTCATCAATATCCCCCTCTGGTGTTAATGCACCGATGACTACACCTTCGATTCCCAGTAATTTCATGAATTTAATATCAGAAACCATGATATCAACTTCTTGTTCGCTATATATAAAATCACCTGCGCGAGGGCGGATTATTGTATAAAGGGGAATTGTTGCTAGATCGAGAGACTTTTGGACAAACCCTGCATTGGCGGTTAGTCCACCCAATGCCAAAGCTGAACACAATTCGATACGATCTGCACCAGCCTGCTGAGCCGTTTGAAGTGACTCTATATTATCGACACATACCTCTATTGTAATCGTCATAAGCTTCCCTTTATTAAAAAAATAAAGTGATCATAGGCCGTTCTGCATTATATGAAAGTAAAAAAGACGACTAAGGTCGTCTAGATCAATCATTATGGTAAAAAACCACAATATTAGTGCTAGAAAGACAATTGTTTTTCATTAATCGCAGTTATCGTATTTTCGTCTAACGCCGTATAGCTATTTTGTTTAGGTTGCTTGATAAGAATTAGGTCTTCCGAAATGTTGGGGTAATATGATTCTTTTTTCAAATCTGTTTTCTTATATTTGAACGTACCTGTAATTTCCTGTTTTTCACGTAGACGTACAAATATAGGTTGTGCATAGCTTGGTAGTACAGATGTGACGTGTTGAAAGAAGTCAGCTGTTGAGAATTCATGTATTGGGCAATTCAAAGTAAGCGAAACCATGCCTGCTCGACCATCATGATGTGGCAGTTCGACACCGTAAGCAACAGTTTGGTCAACTTGATTAAACTCATTGAGTTGACCTTCGACTTGCGTAGTCGCCACATTTTCACCTTTCCAACGGAATGTATCACCTAATCTATCGACGAAAGAAATATGCCTGAATCCTTGATATTTAACGAGATCACCCGTATTGAAATAACAGTCGCCATCTTTTAGTACCGATTTGAATAGTTTTTTATTACTTTCTTTATCATCGGTATAACCATCAAAAGGGGATCGCTTGGTTATTCTTGTTAGCAGTAAACCCACAGCCCCCGTTTTTACTTTGATCATTTTCCCTTTTTCATTGTACAGGGGTTCGTCATTATCAATATCATATTCTACAACGGTAAAGGCAAGTGGCGTAATGCCTGCAGTGTGAGGTAAGTTCAATGCATTGGTAAAGACAAGGTTACATTCACTCGCCCCATAGAATTCGTTAATATGTTCGATACCAAAACGCTGTTGGAACTCGTCCCAAATCTCTGGGCGTAAACCATTGCCAATAATTTTTTTAATACCGTGTTGTTTATCCTTATCGTTTGTGGGTACATTCAGAAGGTATCGACATAGCTCGCCAATATAGGTAAATGCGGTTGCATTGTGGTCCCGTATTTCATCCCAAAATCGACTAGAGCTGAACTTTTCAGAAAGAGCAAGTGTGGCTGCATTACCAAACACTGCACTTAATGAAACAGTTAAGGCGTTGTTATGGTACAGAGGGAGTGATAGGTATAACACATCATCAGAAGTAAGGCGTAACGATGCCATCCCCATACCTGACATAGATTTAAACCAGCGATGGTGACTCATTTTTGCTGCTTTAGGTAATCCTGTTGTCCCTGATGTGAAGATATAAAATGCAGAATTTTTAAGTTGAATTTTAGGCGTTGTATCCGGATTTAACACCGAATAATTTGCGACCAATTTTGAGATGTCTTTAAACTTAATAGGGTGTTCTGCTGATTTCAATGCCGGGATATAAAAGATGTTTTTTTGTAACGCCGGCGATAAGTGTTCTTTAATGTCATTAATGGTCGAATGATAGATTTCATCTGCGATAATTAATTTTGTATCGACAACTGTTAGACTGTGTTCGAGGACCGCATTTTTCTGTGTTGTATTTATCATACAAGCAATTGCACCGAGCTTAACAACTGCAAGCGCGATAATAATTGTTTCAGGCCTATTATCGAGCATGATTGCCACTTTATCACTCTGGCTAATCCCATATTCATGTAAATAATTCGCATATTGATTTGCTTGATTGTTCAGCTCTTCGTAACTATAGCGTTGCTCTTTGAACTGGATTGCGATCAAACTAGAATTCTTAATAGCCTGCTCTTCAAGTAGTAAACCAATAGACATATAGCGTTCTGGTTTTGCTTTTTGTAAGTGCCATAGACCCTTTAAAATAGGCTTAGGTGTTTTTAGTATATTGATCGTGCTTTTGAATAATTGCTTACCGGTTATAACAGTCATAAGTTAATTCATTCTATTGAGTATAGGGAGTATGACGCCTGATAAATGGGTCACGCGTTGTTCTTAATTCATTAAATTAAAGGTAGCTTTTTGCTGTGATAATTTGACGTTCAAACACACTTTAGTAGGTAAATAGATAACATTTTTAAATTGAACATTAATACTAATGCGTTGAATATCAATAAGTGCTTCTAATTGTGCGAGGACACGCGCTTTGGCCAGCATGCCGTGCATGATTGTTGACTTAAATCCCATTAATTTTTCTGGAATATGGTGTAGGTTGTTTTTTAAAGTGTGAATTGACTTTGTCGTCATGATAAATAAATCGTGTAATGATATGTTGCAGTTATGTTAATCTCTTTGTTTGGTTGTTGAATTGGCGAGTGTGTAATCGGTTAATGGCAGCTCGGTCAAATATTTGACCTAAATTGTGTAACTCAATCCTTTGATAGTGGTAGAGTTAGTGGTTCAAATAAAGATTTAAAGTTAATAAATGGAATAATTATGCAAGATGCGGGCGTATTATTACGTATTGCTTATACAGCAATGAAAGAGTTAGATATCGATGTACTCGAAGTACTCTCTCGTTGCAACATTAGTGAAGACGTGCTGAATGATAAAGACTTACGTACACCTAATCAGGCGCAAACACATTTTTGGCAGGTCCTTGAGGACATAAGTAAAGATCCAAATATTGGCATTTCTCTTGGTGAACGTATGCCTGTTTTTACTGGTCAAGTTTTGCAGTATCTTTTTTTGAGTAGTCCTACGTTTGGTACTGGTTGGGAGCGAGCCGCAAAATACTTTAGGTTGATTAGTGACGCGGCAAGAGCTTCTATTCATATTAAAGATGATGTCGCGAGGCTATCCGTTAATTTAGACGGGATGACTGAAGATGCTAATCGGCACTTGAATGATTCTTTAGTGATAGGTGCATTTAAATTTTGCCAGCATGTTACTGACGGTGACTTTAAAGCAAATAGAATTGCTTTTGCTCATCAGCAGCCTGAAGACTTAACTGCCTATGCTAATGTTTTTCCTTGTCCACTTGAGTTTTCAGCGGCAGATAATTTTATTTATTTTGATGCTGATTTGCTAGATCGACCTTCAACTCATGCTGAACCGGAGTTGTTTGCATTACATGAGCAGTTAGCAAGCCGAAAAATTGCAAAATTAGAACTTAAAGACATCGTGGATAAGGTACGTGGCGTTATTGCGCAGCAACTTGAATCGGGTGTTGTGACATTAGAGAGTATTGCAACCGAGCTTGATATGAAACCACGTATGCTACGGGCTAAGTTGGCTGAGATTGATTATAATTTCAATCAAATTCTAGCAGATTTCCGTTGTGAGCTGTCTAAAAAACTGTTGGCGAATACGGATGAATCAATTGATCAGATTGTATATCTAACTGGGTTTTCAGAGCCAAGTACTTTTTATCGTGCATTTAAACGTTGGGTACAAATGACACCCATTGAATATCGCCGAAGTAAGCAGGTTGACGATTAATAAATCTAGAAGCATTTAACCTAAAAAGAAGTAGCTGCGAGCCATCAATGTCGCAGCTATTCTTGTGCTACGTATCTTTAAGCGCCAATTAATGATTGTCCGCAAATTCGAATTGTATTTCCTGTCACACCTGCTGCTTGTGGTTGCGCAAAAAATGCAATAGCCTCGGCTACGTCAATTGGTTTACCTCCCTGTTTTAACGAATTCATTCGGCGACCCGCTTCACGAACGGTAAAGGGGATCGCAGCGGTCATTTTCGTTTCGATAAAACCAGGTGCTACGGCATTAATGGTTATATTCTTTTCAGCAAGCGGTTTTTGCATTGCATCGACATAGCCAATAACGGCAGCCTTAGAGGTCGCGTAATTTGTTTGACCAAAGTTTCCTGCGATACCACTCATCGAAGATACGCAAATAATTCGACCATATTGACTCAATAAGTTTTCACTTAGTAGTCGCTCATTAATTCTTTCCATGGCCGAGAGATTAATATCCATAAGTACGTCCCAGTGATTATTAGTCATACGAGCGAGGGTTTTATCTTTTGTTACCCCTGCATTATGTACTATGATATCAAGTGATTTTTCACGTACAAATTCGGCAATGATAGCTGGCGTATCATCAGCAGTGATATCTGCTACTATGGTACTGCCTTTTAAGCGATGGGAAATTGTTTCAAGATCCTGCTCCAGTGCCGGTATGTCTAAACAAATTACATGAGCGCCATCACGAGCGAGTGTTTCAGCAATAGCTGCACCAATCCCACGAGATGCGCCTGTAACAAGCGCGGTTTTTCCTTGTAAAGGTTTACTCAGGTTAACCGTTCCGTGTATTGTCCCTGGCTTCACATTAATCACTTGTGCTGATATATAGGCCGATTTCGTAGAGGTCAGAAAACGGAGTGGGGCGTTAAGTAATGATTCACTGCCTGCTTGCACATACATAAGTTGGCATGTGCTGCCATTTTTACCGATTTCTTTTGCTAGGCTACGACAAAAGCCTTCTAAAGATCGCTGTACAGTTGCGTAGCTCACATCCTCAAGGTGCTCACTCGGACGACCTAACACGATAACTCTGCTACATTTTGATAGTTTTTTAATTACAGGTTGGAAAAAACGGTGTAATGCACTTAATTGTTGACTGGTTTTAATGCCTGATGCATCGAAGATAATACCGTTGAATTTATCTGATTTGCTTATCGTATTTAAGCTAATTGGTGTTGCACTGAGTGAGGTATTATTGAACAGGTGATTAAGGTCTGCTAACTCCTGCGTGCTATTCGGATAAGAGATCGCGATACTTGCATTGTTAAATGTTTCTATTACAGGCTTAATCAGGTCACTATTCGTCGCAGCCCCGATAAGTAAACGACCAGAAATAAGATCTGGACCGTGAGAAAAGCGCGTTAATGTAACGGGTTGTGGAAGATTAAGTTTTTTGAATAAGGCTGAGGTCCACTTACCATTGGCGATCTTTGCATACGTATCCGTCATTATTTAATCCTTGTTTTTATGAGCTGTATTAATCTAGCAATTGAGCATGTGTTAAAAGTTACTGTATGACTATGAGTTATTTGCCAAAGATTGGTAATAAATAGACCAGTTCATTGCAGTATAAATGGGTATAGTATAACTAAATAATACGCGGAGTTTGATTTTGTAATCATTATTCTGTTCACAACTAGATTTTAGTTCAATTCCTTATCCTGAGTTCAGGTTAATTAGGGGGGAGCTAATTATTTCATCAATGGATTAAAGTGGTATCTCGATGAGCACAGACACATTAAACACGCGCGTTCAGCAACTTAGCTTTGGCCAGCCTAAAGAGTCCTTATTGTTGGATAGTATTGCCTTAGAGCCACTTCAGGAAAGTAAAGTTCGCGTTCGCATCGAAGCTACAAACATCAATCCTAGCGATCTATTATCGATTCACGGTGTGGGCCAATATCGTCGAACGCATGTTCCACCGCGAGTACCGGGCTTTGAGGCGGTAGGTAGAGTTGTTGAGTTCAACGCTCCTAATCAGTCAGTACTTCAAGTCGGACAGAAAGTTCTGGTGGCAACGAGTGGCACTTGGCAAACCTATGTCGATGTGTTGCCTGATAATTTATTCTATCTTCCTGAAGATCTTGATAATGGCTACGCTTGTCAGCTGTACATCAATGCCTTAACGGCTTGGGTGATCACAACCAAAATTACTCAGCTGGGCGAAGACGATGTGGTGATCATCAATGCGGGCTGTTCCGCTATAGGAAAGATCTTTGCACAGCTTTCTATGACTCTTGGTTTCACCTTAATTGCGGTAACGTCAAAACCACAGCGTTACCCGTATGGCTCTATTGCTGTTTTGGATGCTAAACAAAATTTAAACTCTCAGATTCAGTCACTTAAATTACGAACGCCGAGCGTAGCGTTTGATGCGATTGGTGGAAAGGAAGGCTTTGACCTCATCAATACATTGAGTAAAACTGGCACCTACATCAACTACGGTACACTCTCGCTAGGGCCTTATGAAACCGCATTTTTTGAAAGTATGAGGCGCAATAATATCGACTTCATGACGTTCTTTTTACGTTGTTGGGAAGAGTCGGTAGGTAAAGCGGCGAGAAAGGAAGTGTTCTATGAGATGCTAGCGCATTTTATTGAAAATGAGGTTTCACTTAATGTGGATCGTTATCTGCCTTTAGAAGATTTCCATACTGCGCTAGAGTTGGTTGAAATTGAATCCTCGTCGCTTCAAGGAAAAATAATTCTAACAATGTAAACGGTTTCATTGTAAATAGCGGCTTTCGGTACGATACCCAATCATTGGTTTTCCAACAACTGGGTGGATTTATTAGGCCTTAGCGTTATCTATAATAGAATTATCGTCGACAATTATTGTGTTATAGATGCTTTTACTTTTCTGATCGCATTTTTGATGCCTTCAGGGTCATAACCCGGTAGCATAACTACGTTATCTTGATTTGCTCCTTTGCTTGGCATTATAACCACAGCTGGTGTACCACGTAGCCCGAGTTTAGCAAATAACTGAAAGTTAGCTGCGTAACGCTCATTAGGTTTGAATTCATTAACGTTTACACCTGCTTTTTTAGCCGCTTTTTTAACGTCTTCTTTTGTTAATTTACCTTCGTCATGACCTGTTGCGAAGATTGCGTTATGGTAAGTTAAGTAAGCTTTACTGCCTTTTTCAGAAAAAACCCATTGTCCCATGTCAGCTGCGTAACCAGATACTTCCCAGCGTGTAGAAAAAATAGGTGTTTCTTTAAAAATGAATTTAGCATCAGGGTTTTCTTTTATTATGCTATCAAATTCAGGGCTCAATTTGGCACAGTATGCACATTGATAATCAAAGAATTCGATAATACTTACAGCTGCATCACTCGGGCCGATGAAAGGACTTTTTTTGTCTTTAAGTAGTGCATCTTGATTGTCTACGATTGCTTTAGCGCTTGCGGCTTGTTGTAATTTCATTTGTTTTAATTGCAGGTTTTTTGAAGCTTGTACCAAAATTTCTGGATGGTTTACTATGTATTCAGCTGCAATTTTCCCGATTTCATCTTCTTGTTCTTTATTAAATGTTGAATTCGAAGCCATGCAATTAAGGCTGATAAGTGTGCTCAAAGCAACTGCAATAGAAAGAGATGATTTTTTCATTTTAAAACTCATTTAATGTAAGTAGTGTGGTATGTGTAAGCATAATGAAAGAAAAGTTCATTAAAAGAGCATTAAAAGTTCATTAAAATTAAATTCGTACCATGAATTTTAAGCTTGTCGTCCTGCTCAAATCTTTCTTGTGGCACATCCTTGCTAAGCCCCCGCTTAAAATATTATGAGCTCTCGCGGATAGAAATGTCGCCTTTGGTGTCAATGTGATATATGAAACAACAAGTACACTTAATTATATGTACCACTTATGGGAGGGCTGTATGACGTGTGTTATGTAAGATCTGAGTCTAGTAATGGTTCACTACGTATAAATAATATTATGTAATAAATTGATTTTACATTGGTTTATGCTTTTCCTTTCCCCTTTAGGATGATTTCAAAATGCAATACAAACTACGATTCTTGATTCCAGCAGCATTGACCTTGGTACTCAGTGCTTGTGGCGGGAGCGGGGGCACAGAAACACATTCGAAAAACCTGTCATCTTTGACCATATACCCGTCTCATTCGCAAACACCAGCTGAACAACTCGAGGTTCATCAGGGGATGTCTCAGGATCTAAGGACTATCGCACACTACACAGATCCGGAGTATTATCCTGATGAGGATGTAACCCAGCATGTTAAGTGGCTGCAATCCGCCCCCGAAAATTTCGAGCAGTCTCAGGGACACTTTTTGGCTAAAGCTTTTCCCGGAGCCGAAACTGATATTAACGTGGTTATGGATGGCGTATCCAGTCAACATGTACAGCTTTTGATTATTCCTGGAACCCTGACAAAGCTTGAAGTGATTGCTGAAGACGCTAATGATGATTTGGTGGTTCCGAGAGGCCAATCAATTATACTTAGCGCTTTGGCTACGTTTGAAGGCGATGACGGTCAGAACCATGTTTATGATGTCAGCAGTGATGCACTGTGGACCCTAAGTAACCCTGAGGAGTTTGTTGTTGAGGGTAATACTTTTAGGGCGATAGGAAAAGCGGGTTCGGATATTAGTGCAAGCTTAGTAGGGAGCTACGATACATCAAGTGAAGCGAGGAAGTTGACAATCACGAATGGGGAATTAACAGGAATCCATATCAAACTGGAAGACAATCAGAGTCACACGGTTGCCAAGGGTTACAGTATCAGCTTGCACGTGTACGGTACCTTTAAAGGGTCAACTGCTTTAAGAAACTTCGAACAAGATATTACTGAAGAAAGCTATGTGAAATACTTGGGGGGCAATGGTAGTTTCTCCCATAACAGAAATGTGTACCACGCAAATGGTGAACCTGGCAGTGTCGAAACTATTTCTGTGAGAGCGCTTGATGAATATAGCTATCATGAATTCTCTGACGAGATTACTCTCACTGTGGGTAATCCCGTACTCGACGATTTGATTATTACTGAAAGACTCGAACTCGGAGATAGTATTCCACTTGCTCAATCTCGAGAATTTATAGCGACTGGGCATTTCGGTTCTGACTATGGGGAGGACTTCAATCAGCTGGTAACCGACGATGTATCATGGACTACGAATGAACCATTTGTATTAAGTCAGAAAGAAAACATATTCTTCGCTGAGACGACTGGACGAGCTGTGGTTACTGCTACTGACAATAATGCAAAAGTAAGCGCACATTATAATACGGAGGCGATAAAATTCAGCGACAGTGCAGAGAACAACGGTAATACATTTTTCCATCCAGTGACCAAAGAAGAGGCTGAGGTTGAAGGGATGGATGACGGTGTTTATAAACCAGTTCCGACAGTTGAATGGGCACTGTTGACTTGGTCTGATGCGAACATTTATTGTAGTCTAAAAGGCTTTAAACTAGCGACAGTCGATCAACTCATTAGTTTATCCCATGGTTATGACAAATATGAAAATATAAACTACGCCAATGGTTGGCCAATTTTAAAGCGTTATTGGACACATAATTTGGCTAATGGTAATCAACATTTTGCCTATAATATGGGCGGCAATGCGGATTATGACAAAGAAGACAATGATACTCCTCTGCTCGCGATTTGTATTCAGCACAGCGGGGATTAGTGAACAAAGAATCTTCAAAATACGATTATGGTAAGGCGTTTCAATATTCCTTACCATAAAGGGAATCTGGCACTATACAAATATAACTCTTGTTTATGTTTTGATTTTATTTGATAAATTCTGAATGTTTTCCTATATCCATTTGTAATACATGACAATTTTGATATTGTTGAAGACACATTAATTAAAGTGTCTTCACATATACGTTTCAAGCTTAGCTTGGCGTTATCAAAATTAAGGGATAAGCGTGCAGTTATCAGGTCAAAGAATAAAACTATCACCATTAGATGAAACGGATAAGCGTCTTTTTATTGAAATATCAATGTGTCCCAAAATGATGGAACATGTTTATCAAGCATTTACATATGAAGACGCTGCAGCCGCGTTCGCAGCTAAATCACAGCCTTGGACTATTGAAAGTGACGGATGGCTATCATTAGGCATATCTGAAACCGCAACCGGTGAAAAACTAGGGAATATTGGACTTAAAATTGTTAACCATGAAGCCAAAATTGCTGTGGTTGGCTATATGATTAAGCAGGGCGCTCAAGGAAAAGGGTTTGGAAGTGAAGCATTGAACTTGCTTAAAGACTATGCGCTCAATGGATTGGCACTTAATAAGCTAACAGCTACATGTTCAGTTCATAATATGGGTTCATTTAAACTGCTCGAAAAAATTGGCTTTATTCGTGAGGGCCGTTTACAGCAAAACTCTTTAATTAGTAACAAGTATGTAGATGATTATATCTATGGTTTGTGCAAATAGTTTTATAACAAACCGCTCTAAGCTGTTTTTATCCATTGTGATCCAGCCTTGGTCAGATTAGATGCTTATTCATTTTTTATTAATCTAACAACAAGCTAAGAACATAACGGATGTTGGTTAATGGGGAGAGGGTATAAGTTAGGCTCTCATACCATGTTCATATTAGTTTGCCATATATTATTAAAATAGCGGTGAACAAACAACCACGTTAGAGTTTTTATTTTAAACTTGTTTCAACAATGTTACATTGATGTATCTAAAGCCTAATGTGCTGCGGGCATATATAAGTCATTTTAATTAAAGGAATAAACCATGACAGGTCAAACAATAAGAAGAGTTGCAATTATCGGCGGTAACCGTATCCCGTTTGCACGTTCAAACACAGCATATTCGAAACTAAGTAACCAAGACATGCTTACGGAAACGATCCGTGGTTTAGTGGTTAAATATGGTCTACGTGGTGAACAACTTGGTGAAGTTGTTGCGGGTGCGGTAATTAAACACTCTCGCGATTTTAACTTAACGCGTGAAGCGGTATTAAGTGCAGGCCTAGCACCTGAAACACCTTGTTATGATATTCAACAAGCATGTGGTACTGGTCTAGCTGCTGCCATTCAAGTAGCAAACAAGATTGCACTGGGTCAAATTGAAGCGGGTATTGCTGGTGGTTCTGATACAACATCTGACGCACCGATTGCAGTGAGTGAAGGTATGCGCAGTGTTTTACTTGAGTTGAACCGCGCTAAAACGGGTAAACAACGCTTAAGTGCACTTTCTCGTTTACGTCCTAAACATTTCGTGCCACTTACGCCAGCGAATAAAGAACCTCGTACAAAAATGGCGATGGGTGATCATTGTCAAGTGACAGCGAAAGAGTGGAATATCTCACGCGAAGCACAAGATGAATTAGCATGTGCAAGTCATCAAAAATTAGCGGCTGCATATACAGAAGGTTTCTTCGATACATTAGTATCGCCTATGGCTGGTCTAACTAAAGATAATGTATTACGTGCAGACACGACAGTTGAAAAACTAGCTAAATTAAAGCCTTGTTTTGATAAAGTAAATGGCACTATGACGGCGGGTAACAGTACTAACCTTACGGACGGTGCATCTGCTGTATTACTAGCAAGTGAAGAATGGGCTGCTGAACACAACTTACCGGTTCAAGCTTATCTAACATTTGGTGAAACAGCGGCTGTTGACTTTGTTGATAAAAAAGAAGGTCTGTTAATGGCTCCCGCATATGCAGTGCCAAAAATGCTTAAGCGTGCAGGTCTAACATTACAAGATTTCGATTTCTATGAAATTCATGAAGCATTTGCAGCACAAGTATTATCAACGCTAGCTGCGTGGGAAGATGAGAAATTCTGTAAAGAGAAACTTGGTCTTGATGCACCGCTTGGTTCAATCGATTTAACTAAATTAAACGTGAAAGGTAGTAGCTTAGCAACGGGTCATCCTTTCGCAGCTACAGGTGGTCGTGTTATCGCAACACTGGCACAACTGCTTGATCAGAAAGGTTCAGGTCGTGGTTTAATCTCGATTTGTGCTGCTGGTGGTCAAGGTATTACCGCTATTTTAGAAAAATAAAATGTTGTAATCCAGCCCTTATTAGGGCTGGATCTTAGGATGTTACAAAGGATCAATAAGGTTTATCGCATTAACACGTTCACCTATGCCTGGATGCGAACGTAACCAAGTTGGAGAGGTTAAGGCTTCACTTTCTAGCCGTATCAATATATCTTCTAGCGCCTGCACAGAACCATATTCGGACAGCAATACTTTTGCTGCGAATTTATCTGCTTCAAGTTCATCCTGCTGAGAATAGTCTAGTGATAGTAATAACACACTGGCACTAGCCAAAGTATCGCCGATACCCGTCGCATCACCCACAATATAATTTGCCAGTACAGATAGTATCGATAATTCAACAAGTCGTTTTAAAAGATGATTATGATACTGATGTCCTATCTCATGCAATAATACAGCGCTTAATTCTCGATCATCTTGTGCAAGCATAACGAGTTCATCCGTTAGAATAATCGTGCCATCAGTTAACGTAAACGCATTGGCGGTGTCAGCTAAGGAGCGAAATAATAACTTGGGTTTTTGGTTATCAGTTATCGTTGTTGAACTGATACTACTTAATAGGCTAGTCAGTTCATCTTGTCTTTTTATCGATAGCTTAGATGGAGTGAAGTCGTGTTCGTCTAAATATTCTAGACTATAGTCGGCTAGATGTTTTCCCACTACAGGAGGGATCGACTGTGCGATCACGCCACTGATAGCGGGGATCCCTGAGTTAATCACATACCAAGCAGATAAACTACTTAGTAATATACTGGTAATAATGGTGATGCTATTTTTTTCCAGTCTATGTAACCAGGACTGTTTATTCTGTTGACGTAGCCAGATGTCAATTTTCGCATTATCATCGGCAGTAAATGTCCAACCGTTAACGAATGTAAAGCTACGAGGAATAGCGCCTAAAGCACGAGATATAGTTATGTTACCTATATCAGTTTTTAATGCCGAATCTGCAGCGGTTAAAATGTTAGCCTCAACACTGCTGAGCACACACTCAATACCGCCATCGGAATTAAGTATTAGCTCAGCGGCTATCGTAATGGCTGATGCGGGTGCAACAGCCTTACCTTTAATTATCATATAGCGCTAATGTTTAGATCGAACGCTTGGGATAATTCATCTGCAATAGCACCTGATTCATTTGTAATTTGGTCTGTTGCACTAGTGAGGGAAAGGTCACCGTCAACCTGAGTCACGGATGCGATATAATTTGCATGTCGAATCATTGTAAATGGTCGAGCTAAACCAAGGGTACAAACGATCAGTAATAGGTTTGTTAATAGTAGTAAGCTATAAGACATAACCGTCATTGTCGATTTTGGTTGTAACTGATTATCAAGTTTAGTCGCAGACAGTATATAGTTACGAATTCGGACATGGAAATAGACCTGAGTAAATATCATACCGAGTATCATACCAATGTAAGCAATCACAAAGACTGCCATTTTACTTGAGTCTCCGGTTAAATTACTGACGTCATTTGTGCTGACACCTGCAATAATTAGAAATGCTGCAAAGACCGCAATGATAAGTACCATCAGTAACATGAACTTAGCGAGTACCTTAAATATATAGGTAGTTTGTAACGTCGCAGCGAAAGTGAGATTACCATAACGTGTATTATTGATAATGAACTGATTCATGGCGGCTATAACCCAAGAGAATAACAAGGGTAGGATAAGTAAGCATGTTACGGCCATAATAATGATGCCAAGTATTTTCGATGCAGGCATAATATAAGTGAGGGTGATGGCTATGGATATACCAATTGCGATATAAGCGGCTAACGGTTTTACGAGCATGACTTTATATGCATTTTTGTAAGAGCCGATAAAGTTGAAACGTACATTTCTAAATTGTGTCATTTTCATATCGAAGCGGAGATTACGCACGACTAAAACTGGATAGATAAGTACGAATATTAACATAACAAGTACAGCTAATTGTGGTGAAAATGCATTTAAAGCAGCCCATATACTAACGGCAATAACGGCAATAATTCGACCAATCAAGATCTGTTTAGGTTGCGCTAGGTAATCAAATCGATTTCCGCTAAGCTCAGTATTACCATAGAAGTATTTGTTGGTACGAACTTTAGCCCATGCTGAGTAGATCCCTAGCGTTATAATACTTAATAGAATATTTACGATCCAAATACCAAAATATTCCTTTCCTTTACCATGAAATTTAAACTGGTGCATTTCTGTTCCTTTGAAATGATGTAAATGAGAATTATTGTCATTATAGTATCATGCTAAGTGTGTACTCAAAATGGGATATGTAATATTAAGAAGAAAATGAGGAACTAATCACGATATTTTTGTCGTAGTTTATACTGGCATCACTTAAGCGCAATATAATACAGTGGCATCGGTGAGCCTGCTTGTAAGGAAACAAAAAAACAGCACCGAAGTGCTGTTTAAATAGAGGTTTAACGAAAAATCAAACTAGATTAGTCTTCGTATGCTTCGTTATGTACGCCCGCTGCACGACCCGAAGGATCTGCATTGTTTTGGAAACTTTCATCCCAAGCTAGCGCTTCTACTGTTGAACACGCTACAGATTTACCAAATGGTACGCATTTAGCTGCAGAGTCACCAGGGAAGTGACCTTCAAAGATGGCTCGATAGTAGTAACCTTCTTTAGTATCTGGTGTATTAATTGGGAATTTAAATGCAGCGCTTGCTAACATTTGGTCCGATACAGCTTCTTCAACGTGAACTTTTAGCTGGTCAATCCAAGAATAACCTACGCCATCAGAAAATTGTTCTTTTTGACGCCATACAATTTCTTCGGGTAGTAAATCTTCAAATGCTTCACGGATGATGTTTTTCTCAATACGATCCCCGGTAATCATTTTTAATTCAGGGTTTAGACGCATTGAAGCATCTATAAATTCTTTATCTAAGAATGGTACACGTGCTTCGATGCCCCAAGCTGCCATAGATTTATTGGCACGTAAACAATCGAACATGTGAAGTTTTGATACTTTACGTACTGTTTCTTCATGGAACTCTTTTGCATTTGGTGCTTTATGGAAATACAGGTAACCACCGAACAGTTCATCGGCGCCTTCACCAGAAAGTACCATTTTGATACCCATGGCTTTAATTTTACGCGCCATCAAATACATAGGTGTTGATGCTCGAATAGTCGTTACATCGTATGTTTCAATGTGATATATAACGTCACGTAATGCGTCGATACCTTCTTGTACGGTAAATTCAATCGAGTGATGGATAGTGCCTAAGTGATCAGCCACTTTTTGTGCCGCAGCTAAATCTGGAGAACCGTTTAAGCCTACAGAGAAAGAATGCAATTGTGGCCACCATGCTTCTGTTTTGCCATCGTCTTCGATACGACGTTTTGAATACTGTTGAGTGATCGCAGAGATAACAGAAGAATCTAAACCACCTGACAGTAATACACCATAAGGTACATCACACATTAGTTGACGTTTAACGGCGTTTTCTAAACCTTGCTTAACAACTTCTTTATCACCGCCATTTTGTGCTACCGCATCAAACTCTGTCCAGTCACGTTGATAATACGGTGTTACTTTACCGTCTTTACTCCACAAGTAATGCCCGGCTGGGAATTCTTCAATTTGTGTACAAACAGGTACTAACGCTTTCATTTCAGATGCAACATAAAAGTTACCGTGCTCATCATAGCCTGTGTATAGCGGAATAATACCGATATGATCTCGACCGATAAGGTAAGCGTCTTCTTCTTCATCATATAAAGCAAAAGCAAAGATACCATTCAGGTCATCTAAAAACTGCGTACCTTTCTCTTTGTATAGAGCAAGGATAACTTCACAATCAGACTCTGTTTGAAATTCAAAATCTACATTTAATGTTTTTTGTAAATCTTTATGGTTATAAATTTCACCATTAACAGCAAGTACGTGAGTTTTTTCTTCATTGTATAAAGGTTGTGCACCATTATTAACATCAACAATTGCAAGGCGTTCATGAACTAAAATAGCATTATCATTAGTATAGATACCTGACCAATCTGGGCCTCGGTGACGCAGTAATTTTGATAACTCTAATGCTTGTGCACGAAGAGGTTTAATGTCTGACTTGATGTCTAGAATTCCGAATATTGAGCACATAACTAATTCCTTCTAATGCTGCGTATGCAGCTAACTTTCTAAATAGTGAGTCTAATTTGCCACATTGTAGATTTAATGCAAATAAAAATGATAAAACAATTACAAAAAATGCATTTCAATGTGGAATCGATAATTTTAAGGTGTCAAAAGTAACAATTCAATAATGTTGGTGGCGAGGTAATAGACTAATATGGATCTTAATGAATAAGTAAGCATGATTGAATCCATTCAACGCAACGTGGTACTAAGTAAATAATTTAAATACAATAATGATCTACTTGCGTTAAATTTATCATGATAATTAACTATAGCTCAATGGCAATTTGGCATAACTATAAAATATATTTTAAATTAATGGGTTAGTAGAGTATTTAAACTTTAAATGGGTACTTTCTGGCGTTATTGGTTTATTGGTATTGAGCCATAGCGCGTTAAAGCGATTAAAATAGTACCGTAAATATAAAAAATAGTTGGTTTTGGCGAGATAACTGAATAAACTGATTGACTTGTTATCTCGTAATATTTTGTAATTTAAACAGGTTCGATAAAATTATATGTCTGATAAATATAAACCGTATGACCTTTCTTTCAAAAAAACATTTTTGCTACCTAAGTTTTGGCCAGTGTGGTTCGGCGTCTTTGTATTATACTTATTAGCTTTTGTGCCAGTGAAACCGCGCGATAAGTTTGCGCGTTTCATCGCGACTAAATTATTTAATTTAAAAGCGATGAAAAAACGCAAGAAGGTTGCAAAAATTAACTTATCTATGTGTTTTCCTGAAATGGATGAGGCAGAAAAAGAGAGAATTATCATGGGTAACTTAGTTACTTTTTGCCAAACGATCTTAAGTTATGCTGAACCAAGTGCGCGAAGCCTAGCTTACAATCGAAATCGTATGATTGTTCATGGTGGTGAGAACCTTTTTCCATTATTAGAGGAAGGGAAGGCATGCATCTTACTAGTACCACATAGTTTTGCCGTTGATTTTTCAGGTTTACATGTTGCGTCTTACGGTGCACCATTTTGTACCATGTTTAATGATTCTGGAAACGAACTTTTTGATTGGTTGATGACTCGCCAGCGTGCTAAATTTGGAAATACGATTTATCACCGTAAAGCCGGATTAGGTGCACTTGTACATTCTCTTAAAAAAGGTGAAAGTTGTTACTATTTACCTGATGAGGATCATGGTCCTAAACGTAGTGTATTTGCGCCGTTATTTTCGACACAAAAAGCAACTTTACCTGTATTAGGGAAATTAGCAGAAAAAACAGGCGCATCAGTTGTTCCTATCTATGCTGCATATAATGAAAAACGAGGTAAATTCGAAACATTTATCCGACCAGCGATGCAAAACTTTCCGTCCGAAAGTCCTGAGCAAGATGCGGTTATGATGAATCAAGAGATCGAAGCGTTAATTGAGTGTGGTATTGATCAGTATATGTGGACGTTAAGATTATTAAGAACACGTCCAGATGGTAAAAAAATCTATTAGTTGTCGCCATCTCTTTATTCAAGCGCTATATATTTAACTTAGATATAGCGCTTCCTTTTAACGTAAAATCCCGCCTGACGAACCATTCTTAGATGCTCTTTCAATTATATTTAATGACAATTTGGCTTGTACTTGCTTTGTTTTTAGCCTAATGAGTGAAACAAACTTGATCTAGGTATCTATTCTGTCTTTCTTTATGCTTATCACTCTATGTTTTTAAACTTATACTTGTTACAATTGGTTTCATATGAAAGGGATGTGGTTTCAATAAAAGCTATTTCGGTTTCAATAAAAATTTTGGTTTATAGTCGCATTCAGAGTAAATCGAACAACTTTCTCATCTAGACTATGAATAAGAAAACAAGATCTAAAAGAATATAAAATATCCCATACGGAGCTATAAGAATGAAAAAGACTAAAATTGTTTGTACAATTGGTCCAAAAACTGAATCAGTAGAGAAACTAACAGAGCTTGTTAATGCAGGCATGAACGTTATGCGTTTAAACTTCTCTCATGGTAACTTTGCTGAGCATTCAGGTCGAATTCAAAATATCCGTCAAGTAAGTGAAAACCTGAATAAAAAAATCGCAGTATTATTGGATACGAAAGGTCCAGAAATCCGTACCATTAAATTAGAGAATGGTGAAGATGTTACATTGACAGTAGGTCAGTCATTCACATTTACAACAGATATTAATGTTGTAGGCAATAAAGAGTGTGTTGCTGTCACGTATGCTGGCTTTGCTAAAGACCTAAGCCCTGGCGCAATCATTCTTGTTGATGATGGCTTGATTGAAATGGAAGTGACTGAAACAACAGATACTGAAGTTAAGTGTAAAGTATTAAACACCGGTGCACTTGGTGAAAATAAAGGCGTTAACTTACCAAATATCAGTGTCGGTTTACCTGCATTATCTGATAAAGATAAAGCTGACCTTGCGTTTGGCTGTGAACAAGAAGTTGATTTCGTTGCTGCATCCTTTATCCGTAAAGCTGATGATGTAAGAGAAATTCGCGAAGTGTTATTTAATAACGGTGGCGAAAACATTCAGATTATCTCTAAAATTGAAAACCAAGAGGGTGTTGATAATTTTGATGAGATCCTAGCTGAATCTGACGGTATCATGGTTGCTCGTGGTGATCTGGGTGTTGAAATCCCTGTTGAAGAAGTGATCATGGCTCAGAAAATGATGATCAAGAAGTGTAACAAAGCAGGTAAAGTTGTCATTACAGCAACACAAATGCTCGATTCTATGATCAGTAACCCTCGTCCAACTCGTGCTGAAGCGGGAGACGTAGCCAATGCTGTTCTTGACGGTACTGATGCGGTAATGTTATCTGGCGAAACTGCGAAAGGTAAATATCCAGTTGAAGCTGTTTCTATTATGGCGAATATTTGTGAGCGTACTGATAACTCTATGTCTTCGGACCTAGGTGCTAATATTGTAGCTAAAAGCATGCGTATTACAGAAGCGGTATGTAAAGGTGCGGTAGAAACAACTGAAAAATTATGTGCACCACTGATAGTTGTTGCTACTCGTGGCGGCAAATCGGCGAAGTCTGTACGTAAGTATTTTCCGAAAGCTAACATTCTTGCGATTACAACGAACGAGAAAACTGCGCAACAATTATGTCTGACTAAAGGTGTTAAATCTTGTATTGTTAAACAGATTGATAGCACTGATGAATTTTACCGTAAAGGTAAAGAGCTAGCGATTTCAAGTGGACTAGCTAAAGAAGGTGATATTATTGTTATGGTTTCAGGTGCGCTTGTACCATCAGGTACAACAAACACCGCATCAGTTCACCAACTTTAAGTTGTTAAATTGATATTGTAGAAAAGAGAGCGCATGCTCTCTTTTTTTATACCTATATTTAATATACAGTTAGTAAAAAGTTAATTGGGGATTAATCAAAGAGATGGGTAGCACTAAACACAATATTGGCTTGGTACTTTCTGGTGGCGGAGCGAAGGGGATTGCTCACCTTGGCGTATTAAAATACCTGTTAGAGCAGGGGGTAAGACCGAGTTTAATTGCGGGCACGAGTGCCGGTTCTATGGTTGGTGCACTTTACTGTTCTGGATTAGAGATCGATGAAATACTGCAGTTTTTTATAGATGTGAAACCATTTTCTTGGAAATTTACTCGAGCGACTGCGGGTTTTATTGATCCTGCTAAATTGTATCCTGAGTTTTTAAAGTATATCCCGGAAGATAATTTTAAACATCTTGATCCTGAGTTGCGTATTATTGCTACCAACATGCTACTTGGAAAAGAGCATATTTTTAAAGACGGTTCCGTTATCAATGCCTTGTTAGCATCGGCAAGTTATCCTTTAGTATTCTCGCCTATGATCATTGATGGCCAAGTTTACTCTGACGGTGGTATCGTTAATCACTTTCCACTGAGTGTTATCGAAGCTGATTGTGATAAAATAATCGGTGTGTATGTATCGCCAATACGTCAAGTTGAACCTGAGGAATTGTCGAGTATCAAAGACGTTGTATTACGCGCATTTACGTTGCAGGGAAGTGGCGCTGAATTAGAGAAACTATCTCAATGTGATGTGCGCATTTATCCCGAAGCATTAGTCAATTACAATACATTTACAACCGACGAAAAATCATTACGAGAAATCTTTAAGATTGGCTACGAAGCAGCAAAAGAGCAATGTGATAGTATTATTGAATTAAAGGAAAGTTTAGTTACCAGTAGCCCGAATAAGAATCCCTTTACAAGGTGGTTCGGTCATTAATACTGTTAGTAACTCTTGTGTTATACTCATCAGCAATTAATCTTAAATAATTTATCACGGTAAACATGACTCAAATAAATAACCCGCTTCACGGGATGACACTTGAAAAAGTAATTAACAGCCTTGTTGATAAATATGGTTGGGATGGCCTTGGTTACTACGTTAACATTCGCTGTTTTACCCATGATCCAAGTGTTAAGTCTAGTCTTAAGTTTTTACGAAAAACACCTTGGGCGCGTGATAAAGTTGAAGCGTTATACGTAAAAATGGTCACTGAAGACTAAATTTTATTACGGCACGTTGGTCCTTGTTTACTATTGATTATGCATCATTAACAATGATAAATAAGGACCTGTGAATTGAAAGACGGTATTAACTTTGATTATCGATCTCATTCCTCAGTTATAACGATAAGCAAACCCGTGCTTATTCTAAGTGTTACTACCTTTAATGCGTGACATCTTCTCCAATATTACACTGTCATTTCTCAAATTTATCTATATGCTATGTATTATAAATACGTGATCAAATAGGTTAATTTCAGTAATGACGAAGATATACCATCACCCAGTACAAATTTATTATGAAGATACCGACCACTCAGGTGTTGTTTACCATCCTAATTTTTTGAAGTATTTTGAACGTGCACGCGAACATGTTATCAATAGCGATTTATTAGCGACATTGTGGAACGAACGCGGGTTAGGTTTTGCGGTTTATAAAGCCAATTTAACGTTTCTGGATGGCGTCGAGTTTGCTGAAGTTTGTGATATCCGTACCTCTTTTACACTCGATGGTAAATATAAAACGATCTGGCGTCAGGAAGTGTGGCGTCCTAATGCGAGTAAGGCTGCCGTCATCGGCGATATTGAAATGGTGTGCTTAGATAAAGAAAAACGCTTACAGCCCTTTCCTGATGATGTATTAACCGCAATGGTAAATGCATAATATATGGTGTTAGCCAATTTGAGTACGAAAAAACCACAATGAAATAATGAGGTATCTAATGCCTCACTTTACGTTTATATGACTTCCCGTCACGATTAAAACATCGCTAATAGCGACGTTTTCACATGTACTTACTCGTTATATCAGGATTAAATATGGCCATTGGTGCATCAAAGATGCTGAGCATTTAGTCTATTAATCATTATTTATGATTGAATTCTGACTGCGTCGCAGCGGTTATGTAATTTAATGTAAGCTTCTGCTTATTTATTACGGCGTTTATTCTAAAAATACATGCTAATAATGAGAGGTTACGCAGATTTAAAATTAATTATTTGCCACCGGTGTATTTTAGAAAAATAGGTTTTTAGCTTAAAAGAGATGTTTATTACTGAATATCTAGTTAAAATTGGGTAAATGTGAATAAAGATGCATTATTTTATAATGCTAAATCTGCTATTTTCAGTTATCCCCTGATCTGATGAGTCTGACTTAAGTGAAATAGAGTATATTTGAGTTGGTTTTTAATCCTGTGTATATTATTGCAGATGTAAATAATACTATGCTGGCGTTGGACGATTAAGTTCAGTGCTGACTATTGGGATAAAATTTAAAACAATTAACTCTACCGAATTTATTTTATGTGAAATGAAATGACGGTAGATTTTTTTCGCACTTTAAGAGTACACTTGTACGCTCAAGTGGTTAGCTTAGTGTCCAAATGGACGTTTAATGAGCATTGTTTTTAGTGCAGGAAGATCCTTACAGGAGCAATAACACAATGGCTAAAAAGAACACCACATCGGTTAAGCACGGCAAGGATGTGTTAAATAGTGACGAGCAACAGTTAAATTCACGTTTGCAAGAATGCCCAATTGCAATCATCGGTATGGCATCGGTTTTTGCTGACGCTAAAAATCTGGACCAATTCTGGGATAATATCGTTGATTCCGTTGATGCCATTATCGATGTGCCTAGCGACCGCTGGAATATTGACGACCATTATTCGGCAGATAAAAAAGCAGCAGACAAGACATACTGCAAACGCGGTGGTTTTATTCCTGAATTAGATTTTGATCCGATGGAGTTTGGCCTGCCGCCAAATATCTTAGAGCTAACTGATATCGCTCAACTGCTGTCGTTAATCGTTGCACGCGATGTATTAAGTGATGCTGGCATTGGTAGTGATTATGACCATGATAAAATTGGTATCACTTTAGGTGTTGGTGGTGGTCAGAAACAAATTTCACCGTTAACCGCTCGCCTGCAAGGCCCAGTGTTAGAAAAAGTATTAAAAGCCTCAGGTATTGATAAAGATGATCGCGAAATGATCATCGAAAAATTCAAAAAAGCTTACATCGGTTGGGAAGAGAATTCATTCCCTGGTATGTTAGGTAACGTTATTGCTGGTCGAATTGCTAATCGCTTCGACTTTGGCGGTACTAACTGTGTGGTAGATGCGGCGTGTGCTGGCTCCCTCGCAGCAATTAAAATGGCGATTTCAGACCTACTGGAATACCGTTCAGAAGTGATGATCTCGGGTGGTGTATGTTGTGATAACTCACCATTCATGTATATGTCATTCTCAAAAACACCTGCGTTTACCACCAATGATGATATTCGTCCGTTTGATGACGATTCGAAAGGTATGCTGCTGGGTGAAGGTATTGGCATGCTGGCGTTTAAACGTCTGGAAGATGCTGAACGAGATGGCGATAGAATCTATTCTGTATTGAAAGGTATCGGTACGTCTTCTGATGGCCGTTTCAAATCGATTTACGCACCGCGCCCAGATGGTCAAGCTAAAGCGCTTAAACGTGCTTATGAAGATGCGGGTTTCGAACCTGAAACATGCGGTCTTATTGAAGGTCACGGTACGGGGACGAAAGCTGGCGATGTGGCGGAGTTTAGTGGTCTAACTAAACACTTTGGTGCAGCGAGTGATAAGAAACAGCACATTGCATTAGGTTCGGTTAAATCGCAAATTGGCCATACTAAATCTGCGGCTGGTTCTGCAGGTATGATCAAAGCAGCATTAGCACTGCATCATAAAATTTTACCCCCTACTATTCATATCGATAAACCAAGTGAAGCCTTGGATATCAAAAATAGCCCGATGTATTTAAACAGTGAGACGCGTCCTTGGATGCCACGTGAAGATGGTATCCCACGCCGTGCGGGTATTAGCTCATTCGGTTTTGGTGGTACTAATTTCCATATTATTTTAGAAGAGTATCGTCCGAGTCATGATAGCGCATATCGCTTAAACTCAGTCTCGCAAACAATACTTATCTCTGCGACTAACCAACAAGGTATTATCGCAGAATTAAATAATTGGCGTACTAAACTGGCGGTAGAGGCTGACCTTCAGGCATTTGCGTTTAACGATTTAGTGACTACCTGGCCGTTGAATACGCCATCAGTAGATCAAGCGCGTTTAGGTTTTGTTGCACGTAATGCAAACGAAGCCATTGCTATGATTAATGCGGCGTTGAAACAATTCAGCGAGAATGGAGATAAAGCAACATGGTCAGTACCAACGGGGATCTATTATCGCCAAGCGGGTATTGATGCCAATGGTAAAGTTGTCGCGTTATTTTCCGGACAAGGTTCGCAATATGTGAACATGGGCCGTGAGTTAACTTGTAACTTCCCAAGCATGATGCACAGTACAGCTGCAATGGATAAAGAATTCAGTACTGCTGGTTTAGGTCAGTTGTCTGCAATCACTTATCCGATACCAGTGTACACTGACGCTGAACGTAAGTTACAAGAAGCGCAATTGCGTTTAACTCAACATGCACAACCTGCGATTGGTTGTTTGAGCGTTGGTCTGTTTAAAACGTTCCAACAGGCAGGTTTTAAAGCTGACTTTACCGCTGGTCATAGTTTCGGTGAATTAACGGCATTATGGGCTGCTGACGTATTGAGCGATAGTGATTACATGATGTTGGCACGCAGTCGTGGTCAAGCAATGGCGGCGCCAGAGCAACAAGATTTTGATGCTGGCAAGATGGCGGCTGTCGTGGGTGACCCACTGCAAGTTGCGGAGATCATCGACGCGATTGATGATGTGTCTATTGCTAACCACAACTCTAATAATCAAGTGGTCATTGCTGGGCCGAGTGAGCAGGTGGTTGTTGCTATTACAGCGCTCGGTAATACTGGTTTCAAGGTTGTTCCACTGCCTGTATCAGCTGCGTTTCATACTCCATTAGTCGGTCACGCTCAAAAGCCATTTTCCAACGCGGTTGATAGCACTAAGTTTAAAGCGCCGACAATTCCAGTTTTTGCTAACGGCACAGGTTTAGTTCATTCAAGTAAACCGAACGAAATTAAAAAAAGCCTGAAAAAACATATGTTGGAACCTGTCCATTTCAATCAAGAAATTGACAATATATATGCAGACGGTGGCCGTATATTTATCGAGTTTGGTCCGAAGAATGTGTTAACCAAATTGGTTGAGAATATTCTTAATGATAAATCTGATGCTGTAGCTATCGCTGTAAATGCGAATCCAAAACAACCTGCCGATGTGCAAATGCGTCAAGCTGCCCTGCAGATGGCCGTTCTTGGTGTTGCGTTAGAAAATCTTGACCCGTACGATGCGGTTAAGCGTCCATCAACTGCGCCTAAAGTGTCACCTATGTTGATGAAACTGTCTGGTGCATCGTATGTGAGTCCGAAAACTAAAAAAGCATTTACTGATTCGTTAACTGATGGCTGGACGGTGAAACAAGCAAAGGCTACTCCTGTTGCTGTTCCACAGCCTAAAGTGATTGAAAAGATCGTTGAAGTCGAGAAAATAGTAGAAAGAATCGTTGAAGTCGAGAAGATTGTCTACGTTAATGCTGATGGTTCACTTGCATCTAAAAATAATAGCAACGGTGTTAACGATCATGTTAACAGCGCTGTTATTAACAATACTGATGCCGATCTTGTTGCTTCTATCGAGCGCAGTGTTGGCCAGTTTGTTGAACACCAGCAGCAATTATTAAATGTGCATGAGCAGTTTATGCAGGGACCACAGGACTATGCTAAAACAGTTCAATCGGTACTTGCAGCGCAAACTAGCAACGAATTACCGGAAAGTATAGACCGTACACTGGCTATGTATAATGAGTTCCAATCTGAAACTCTGCGTGTGCATGAAACTTATCTGAACAATCAGACGAGCCATATGAATACCATGCTCACTGGTTCTGAATCTAGCGTTATAGCAACGTCTGTTACTCCTGCATTGAATACGCCACAACAGCCAGTACAAACTGCATCGCTAATAACTCCGGTTGTTCATGACAAAGTGGCAAGTCCTGTTGCTGTAAATACAGTGACAAATGTTGCATCTAATGTTGCATCGAATGCAGCAAATAGTGCAGCCGTTGCAGTGCAAACTGTGGCATTAACGCCTGATCCTGTGAGTTCTCCTGCGGTTGCTGCTACACCTGCACCTGTATTGGTTGCTGTCGTGGCTGAATCAGTTCTTATACCTGAGGTTGTCGTTCAATCGAGTATCGATGTAGCAACGATTAACAAGGTGATGTTAGACGTTGTTGCTGATAAAACCGGTTATCCAACAGATATGCTTGAACTAAGCATGGATATGGAAGCTGACTTAGGTATTGACTCTATCAAACGTGTTGAAATATTAGGAACAGTACAGGAACTGATCCCAGATCTTCCTGAGCTTAATCCTGAAGACCTTGCTGAATTGCGCACGCTTGGTGAAATTGTTACTTATATGCAGAGCAAGGCTCCTGTAGCTGAAAGTGTACCTGCGGCAACGATATTTTCTACAGACGCTGTAGCAGTAAGTTCCGCATCTAGTATCGATTTAAACTACATCCAAACAGTCATGATGGATGTTGTGGCTGATAAGACTGGTTATCCAACAGACATGCTTGAACTAAGCATGGATATGGAAGCTGACTTAGGTATTGATTCAATCAAACGTGTAGAAATCTTAGGTGCAGTACAGGAAATTATCACTGATTTACCTGAGCTAAATCCTGAAGACCTAGCTGAATTACGCACCTTAGGTGAAATCGTTATTTATATGCAGAGCAAGGCTCCTGTAGCTGAAAGTGTAGCTGCGGCAACGATAGAATCTATAGACGCTGTAGCTCCAAGTTCAACATCAGCTATCGATTTAAACCACATCCAAACAGTAATGCTGGATGTTGTGGCTGATAAGACTGGTTATCCAACAGACATGCTTGAACTAAGCATGGATATGGAAGCTGACTTAGGTATTGATTCAATCAAACGTGTAGAAATCTTAGGTGCAGTACAGGAAATTATCACTGATTTACCTGAGCTAAACCCTGAAGACCTAGCTGAATTACGCACCTTAGGTGAAATCGTTACTTATATGCAGAGCAAGGCTCCTGTAGCAGAAAGTGTAC
>Ga0209291_1000552_pt1 | contig 35329 bp, 28 predicted proteins | sample GOMGulsemesocosm_FD_184633 | JGI IMG/M metagenome (GOLD analysis project Ga0209291, IMG submission 184633) | Methane-oxidizing microbial communities from mesocosms in the Gulf of Mexico - GOM9B Gulf of Mexico (SPAdes) (version 2) | ecosystem: Environmental > Aquatic > Marine > Cold seeps...
AAACGAACATTTGTATTAGCAGCAACAGGAAGGAAATATCGGCCAACGTTTGCAAATACTTTTGAATCACCGTCACCATCAAGATCCCATGCGATACCAACTCGTGGAGACCACTGTCCTGATACTTTAAGAAAGCTATCGCCTTCTGTATTGGTATTGTCATAGCTTTCATTACGTAGGCCAAGGCTTACCGTTAAGTCGTCGGTTGCATTCCACGTGTGGTCAAAATAAAATGATTGAGATTTAACCCCGTATTCACCACCACGCGACTTAAGACGACGTTGCACAACGTCCATATCTTCAGCAGGCGTATAACCATTTCTTAGCGTTACGCCGCCAGAGATTGTATGAAAGCCATAAAAAGCACCACCGGATCTTACTCGTGTCTCATATGAAACATTGTCTTCAACGTCAATACCAAAGCGCAATAAGTGTTCACTATTGATATACCATTCACCATTTATTTGATACTGAGTACGTGTATCATTACTGTCTGCTTTATAGGTATTTATAGCACAACCTTGATATTCACCTTCAGTCCAGCTGTAAACCTGTGGACAAGTGTCATCATTCGGTGAATATACACGGTTATTGAATCTAACTTTACCGTACATTGCTGAGAGTGTAAGATCATCAGTAATATGGGCGTCATAATTAATAGCCCACGCATAACCTCCTTTCTCTGATGTACCTGTACCGATGTCTTCACTTTCTGGAGTAGCTGAGCCTAAAGTATGGGTAACTTCAGTTATTTGTTTGAATTCATCCGTACGGCTGTCCATTCCCCAAACTTTAAGAGAATGATCTTCATTGATAATCCAATCAAGTGCGGCAAACATGTGTGGGTCATCATCTTTATAATGTGTTACTTCGCCCGTATAAGAGCCATTATAACCTGGGTTATTTAACCGACCTGATAAGTTTGGCTCAGCTAAGCCAGCCCAAGACTCAGATTGCTCATAGTTTTTTATTGAATATAAACCATAGAAGAATAAAGTATCTTCGATAATTGGACCCGATGCCCAAAAATCAATAGTACTCGTTTTTCTATGATAAACATCGTTGTTACTTGTTAAATCTCCGCGATAACGAATGATTTCAGGGCTACCATCTTCTAAAGTTTGCGTTGTGCTATAAACATTAGTTGGGTATCTTGAATTCGGCTGTGTTTCTGCATTTGGTCGATATTCAGCAAACATACCAAATTCAAATTCATTGGTACCTGCTTTTGTTACTGAGCTAAGTACACCACCCGTTGCTTTACCGTGCTGGGCACCGTAACCACCTGATTTAACTTCATGTGCGGCATATGCTGTGTGAGGAATACTTACGCTTCCTAATCCTTTACGGAAACTGGTGGTATTTAAACCATTCACAAAATATGCATTTTCTGCAACTGATGAGCCAGCAAATGATGCAAGATTACCAAATGCGCTATCACCTTCAACAGTACCGTCAGCTAATAAAGCAATAGAGGTAATGTCACGAGAAATAGGTAAACGCTCTAACTCTACTGAACTAATATTTAGGCTACTTGTTGATGTTGTAGTATCAACCATTGCGATTTTTGCCGCGCGTACAGAGATAGTCTCTATGTTACCTTCTTCCATCGGAACAGTTAAATTTGATGTCTTACCAATAGTAACCACAACATTTGATGAAACAAACATTTCATAACCAGGGTTATAAACACTTACCTTGTAAGCGCCAACAGGTAACTTTGTTAGACGAAAGTTACCTTCTTCATCTGCTGTTACTGTTTTACTGTAGCCGTTCTTGATGTTTTTAATAGTGATTTTTGCACCAGGTAAAACATTTTGAGATAAGCCCACTTGTACTAAGCCGGTGATATTACCTGATTGTTCAACTGCGTAAGCTGTGGTACCCGAAATACCGCAAATAGAAACGGCAATAGCAAGCGCAACTGGTTTTAGTTTTAATGTCATAATAATCCTTTATGTTTTCTTATTTTTGTTTTTAGTTCTACCCATCTAGATAGGGAGTAACTAAAATTCATATGATTTATTGTGTCGCCTTTTTATGTGTTATAGCCAGTGGATTGATAATCCAGATTGCAAGCTATCTACATGATGATATTTCAACGATTCGTTGTTATTTTTTTGTTTAATAGCAAGTTCTCCCAAAGTTATTTCAATATAAGTGTTAATTTTATTTTCGAATACTTGTAAAGGAACCGAACAATTTTTTAATGCTTGATAGTGAAACTCGTGTACATCAAAGTCTTGTCCTGCCCGTGATATATATCGGTCGATCTCTGTTTTGATATTGTGTGAAGAAAGGACTGTATTATCGACATAAACTCTATAGTTCACTGCCTTGCCAACCCTTTAACGTGCATTCCTCTATTAGCAACCCAGCGTGCGTCACATTTCATAAGTTAATCGACCAAAATTACTATAGTGATCTTGGTAAATACCAGCTTCAGTGCTTAGCCATTTTGCAAACAACCCCTAACTTTCACCAAATGCTGTTCAGCTACACTGCTATGCAAGACCAACAAATAACTCAACTAAAAAAAGCCCATATCTATGTTTCCTCTGGAAAAAGGTGAGCATTAAATTCACGTATTCATCCAAAAATTAAATGTATCAACACAATTAATTGTTAAAACAACGTAAAGTTTTGTAATGGTTTGTAAAGAACTGTAAAGATTTAGCATCGCATGGTTAGTAAGATGTAAATATAATTATTCGATGAATTCGCTAAAATTTGAGATGAAATACATGTTAAAAATGTAAAATAATCCTCGTAAACTAGCCCATATTTAACGAGTCTGTATTACCCGTTTTATAGGAAATAAAATGATTTTTCGGTAACCGAGAAGAAAAAGATTTTAAATGAAATCTATTTTTACATCCTTGCGTATCGTTAGATTTATTTTACGTGTTTTTGCTTTTCTTGGTTTTTATTTTTTGTGCTTATGCTTTGTAGTGGAATTATTTTGTTGACATGTTTGTGGGTTGTTTGTTATGCCACTTGAAGGGAAGGGGGAGTGGCCAGTTAGAAACAATCTTGTCGTCAATCTTTACAGCATAAAATCTATGGCAACAATTTAACTTATAAAACGAATATATAATTGACACTTATTTAGCGAGTAAAAACTTGTACTTATCTTACTTTAATTTTAATCCAGACCAAGCTCGGGTCAGCGACCAAACGGCTAAGACAATAAATGTGGTGTGTACAAAGGTAAAATAAGTAATCACATAAACCCAAGTCCAAGCCGAATTAAACCCGCCTAAGATTACCATTAAGATTGAAACAACTCCTAATGCAACAAAGGCAATAAGATTAATTTTAATGCCTAACTTTGCGTGATAATACCCTATGCCCCCAGGTGACATTTTATTGATAGCTAGCATTAGCCAGATAAAGGCAATGCCGGGTAAAAAGGTCAGGTTCAAAATTGAAGCGAGTGCTGCATCAGACGCTTGTTTAATTTGCTGTTTGTCCGATACAGATATCGTATTTTTTTTTGCTAATGCCATAATAAATCCCTGAACGTTATTTCTTTAGTTTAGCAATAGCAAAAACGTTCAATAATACCAAGGATAAAATTATTACTTTGCTTAAAAGTTGTTCAAGAATAATAAATGTACGAATTTTAGCTAGTTTGTTGTTTAATTAAATGAATATTGAGGATTAAGATGTCAATTGGCATCTTATTCTTTAACGCTACATACGGCTTATTATTGGTAAAGCTGTTGAACAGTCCATTAAGCTACTATTTAACGGACGATTCAATCAACACTAAAGCCTTATTTGTTAGTTTTATGTTTTTTATTTTCTTCTTCTGAAATTTTTGATAATGCAGTTTTTATATACACGGTAATTTGGTCTTCCAGAACTTTTAAAGGCACAGAACCATTTTTCAGAATTTGATGATGGAATTCACGAACATCAAAGTTTTTCCCTAACTCGGCTTCTGTTTTTTTACGTAAGTTTTTGATGGTGATTTCACCAATTTTGTAAGATAACGCCTGGCCTGCCCAAGAAATATAACGGTCAATTTCTGTTTTAACATTGTGTAACGAAAGTGCGGTGTTATCTGTCATAAAATTCATTGCTCTTTCTCTTGACCAACCTTTAACATGCATACCTGTATCAACAACAAGACGTGCTGCACGCCACATTTCATATGTTAGTCGACCAAAATTACTGTAGTGATCTTGGTAAATTCCCGCTTCAATGCCTAACCATTCAGAATATAAGCCCCATCCTTCGCCAAAGGCTGAAATATAGGCATGCCTGCGATATGAAGGTAAATTATCTAATTCGCCATTGAGGGATATTTGCAAATGATGACCTGGCACACCTTCATGCAATGTCAGTGCAGGTAATACATATAGTGGACGCTTGTCTAATGCGTAAGTATTTACCCAATAGTAACCGGGTTGGCTATCATTTTGCGCGCCAATGTAGCGGCCCGTTGTATATTTAGGTGCAATACTGTCAGGCACAGGGGCGACGCCATAAGGGGTGCGTGGTAAATGCTTAAATAGTGACGGTAATTTAGCATCCATTTGTTTAGCAATGTATGAAGCTTCTTTAATTAATGCTAATGGCGTTTTTGCATAAAATTGCGGATCAGTACGTAAAAAATGAGTGAACTCAGTAAAAGTGCCTTTAAAGCCTGTTTTTACAATTATCTCAGCCATTTCTTGGCGGATACGTTTAACTTCACTCAAGCCAAGGGTATGAATTTGCTCTGGGGTCATATCTGTTGTGGTGTAGTGCTTAACACGATTATTATAAAACGCACCACCGTTAGGCGTTTCTGATACACCTATGGTCTTACGGGCATTAGGAAAATATTCTTGAGTAAAAAATTGATAGTAGTTTTGATAAGCTGGTATAACCTTGCCTGTTAATATTTTAATAAGCTTCTTTCTATGAGCAGCCAAAACTTTAGCGGAAATTAATTTTGATGCTGTGGCAAAAGGTTTAAGAAATTCAGAGTCTTCAACATGCTTAGGAATAAAAGCTAGAATTGACTGTTCATAACCAACTAATACTGCTTGGGGTTGGGTAATACCGGTTGCTAAGCCTTGACGCATCCAATAAATGTTTTGATCGAAATATGTAGGAAGTGCAGATAGTTTGTTTAAATAGAGCTCTATATTTTTTTCGTTATTAAATTTTGTGTTGTTAATCACAAAATTTAAATTTGAGTGGAAACCTGACTCTGACTTGAACGGCATGTAATGAGATTTATAATGATAGTGAGCGATATTATTATCAAGTTGAGCTTTAATAATGGAATAATTAATTTTGTTATCGTCAGACAAAGAACCTTGGTTTATTGCTTCAAAGATTGCAGCAATTGTCTTTCGTTCTTGGTATTTTTTTTCCAATGCTTGTGGTGATAAATCAGGCCAATAACTTTCCTTAGCTTGGGCTTCATCTTGTTGATAAATACCTTTGCTTTCACGGTGTTCTAATAATTGTTTAACCGCATCATCAAATTGTGCGTTAGCTATGTTTTGAGCAGAACCTGCACCGTTATTTGTTAGTTGACAAGCGCTAAGTGCAAGAATAATGGCTGGAACGACGATCAACTTGCCTAAAGAAAAATTCATATTTATATATTCCTGCAGAGAAAAAACGACCATTAAAATAACGTAATTTTGTGCAAGTAAACAGGTTTGTACGACGAATTGTTTTACTAATCAGTTAAAACGTCAATAATCGCAAGCATTGTCGTGTTTTAGAAAACGTTCTTTGTAGTATTCAGTCGCAGAATATTTTGACAAAGATCATAGATTGTTAACGTCGATTTTTATTGCTGTTATTCCTTTATATAAATGCTTTTAATTAGCGGGAAATTAGTTTTCGTCTGTGAACAAAAATACATTTCAATTGAAGTATATTTTCGCTTATGCGCTTATTCTGGGAGTATTTTTGCTTATTGGGTGTTTATTTTGGTTTTTAGTTGCTGCTCTTGAGATGTTTGCTAGAATTATTTTATCTAAATAAATTTGCAGGCCATAAATTATGTCACTTGAAAGTCACTTCTTACCCTTTAGAAATAATATTATTGGCCAGTCTTTAACGCATGAAATCAATGGCCAACAATTAAATATTGTTTATGCCGATTGGACTGCAAGCGGCAGATTATATGCGCCGATTGAAAACTATATTACCAATACCTTAGGTCCTTTTGTGGCTAATACCCATACAGAGACCAATTTAACGGGGTGTGCTATGACTAATGCTTATCATGACGCGCAGCAAATAATAAAACATCATGTAAATGCTTGTGATAATGACGTACTGATCACGGCAGAAGCAGGAATGACCGGTGTTATCAATAAGTTTCAACGTATTCTAGGTTTGCGTATTCCAGAGCGTATGCAAGAACAAGTAACGTTTGAAGATTGCGATAAACCCGTTGTTTTTATTACTCATATGGAGCATCACTCAAATCAAACTTCATGGTATGAGTGTGATGTTACGTTAGAAATTGTTGACCCAGATAAAAGAGGATTACCCTCTCTTGATCATTTACAGTTGTTGCTTGAAAAGTATCAAGATAGAAAAGTAAAGATAGGATCCTTTTCAGCTTGTTCAAATGTTACTGGCATTAAAACCCCTTATTATCAATTAGCAGAAAAAATGCATGAACATAATGGTTTATGTTTTATCGACTTTGCCTGCTCGGCGCCTTATGTTGATATTGATATGCACCCAACAAACCCCAAACAAACCTTAGATGCTATTTACTTTTCGCCGCACAAATTTCTTGGTGGCCCGGGTAGTTCAGGGGTACTCATTTTCAATAAAGCACTCTATAAAAATAAAGTGCCAGACCATCCTGGCGGTGGCACTGTAACTTGGACAAATCCTTGGGGTGAGCATAGTTTTTTTAATAATATTGAAATGCGTGAAGATGGTGGCACCCCAGGGTTTTTACAATGTATTCGCACTGCCTTAGCGATAAAAGTAAAGAACGCTATGGGGGTTGAACATATAGCTGCCCGTGAAAAAGAGATTACGGATTATGTGATGAGCGAATTGGCACAAAATAACAAAATAGTGATGTTAGAAGCTAAAGTAAAAGAGCGCTTAGCAATCGTTTCTTTTTATGTACTTAATGCACATTATAATTTGGTGGTACGTTTGCTCAACGATAAATTTGGTGTGCAAACTCGCGGCGGTTGTTCATGTGCGGGCACTTATGGGCACATACTATTAGATGTTGATCATGATACTTCAAATAAAATCACTGAAAAAATTAACATGGGAGACTATGCTGAAAAGCCTGGTTGGATCCGTGCGTCATTTCACCCAACTACTTCCGAAAAGGAAGTAAAGTACATTGTTAACGCGATTAATCAGGTTACCATTCATATTAATGAATGGGCTAAAGAATATCGCTTTAATCCAGCAACCGGCGATTTTGAACACCAAGCGTCTGCCGTTGAGTATCCAAGTCTGACTGACTTTCAAGCATTAACGACAGCTGATGTTAAAAGTAATCATGCAGAAAAGAAAAATGATGAAGAACTCGATAGTAACCTTGATGTAAAAAAATCACCTTCACTCATTAAGAAAATTTTTGGTTAATATAGTTAAACCTCTTGAGCATTAACACTGAAGAGGTTTGGGTATATAAGTCAGCTTTAAATATGGCGGCAATGTTTATTCCTCAAAGTTAATGAGCATTTCCGCAGCAACACAATGGCATTCATTTTCACAAGCAGGGCATTCATAGCCATGTTTACTGAGTTCATTCCAGCGTTCAGGATGTTCTTTAATAAGTATTCCACCGCATTTTGTGAAATATTTTACTGCACTATTGCCCGGACTTTGCATCCATAAATGGCTCACTCCAGCGTTTGCGCCTTGTTTTACTGCTGCTTGGGTAGATAGTTTGAGTAGCTGACTTCCTACCCCGTAACCGCGATAGTTTTCATTAACAGTATTACACTTGAAATAGCATACTTTATCGGTTGGCTGTTGCCATAATTCCGGGCTACACCACTGATCGACCTCCCATTGATTAATAGCATAAGTAAACCTAAAACCAATCAGTTTTTCATTAAGATAAGCAACAAAATTAGCATTAATTACAGGCAATGCAGGCCGCTTAAGTAACCCTTTTTTATACCAAACACCAATGATTGACTCATCAATATAACCGGTACCATGCACAGCCGTGCCTAAAGCTATTATCGCGGAGAAGTCTTCGGGCAGCATTTCTCGGTAGGACACTTGAGATTTTTTTGTATCGATAATGTTTTTCATTTTAGCTATTTTTTAATTAAAGTATTATTTTATACATTGAGCTTAGCAAATTTATAATAAATGGGGTAAGGTTTCTGCGGTTCTCTTCATTAAAGCAGTCTTAAAAAATGTACGATCCCTTACACGATAAGTCCCCCGGTTGCGGGGTAGCATACCCACAAAGTTATTGGGCTGAAAATGCCGATATAGAAAATAATGCTCCGATAAGTGATGGACAAATTACCCAGGATTTAGATGTTGATGTAGCAATCATTGGCGCAGGTTATACCGGGCTTTCATGTGCATTGCATTTAGCGCGCGAGCATGGCCTTAAAGCACACATATTAGAAGCAAACCAAACCGCTTGGGGTTGTAGCGGCAGAAATGCTGGTTTTATTTTAAAATCTTCAGGTCGAAAGTCTTATAGCGATATGGCACATAAATGGGGCGAAGAAGTGATGCGCGGCATTTATGATGAAATGTGTGCTGGCGTTGAAACAGTAAAGTCTCTGATAGCAGAAGGTATTGATTGTGATGTGCAAGAGCGTGGTTTTTTAAAAGTTGCTCACAAACCGAGTAAGTTAGCTGAGCTTATTAGCCAAGCTGAGCTTCAGCGAAAAACATTTGCAGGCATAAAAAACAGTGATGTAGAAATATTGTCGAGAAATGAAGTTCGTCAACAATACATGGACGATAAAAATGCCTATGGCGCTATACGTTATCAAGACGGTTTTGGATTAAACCCACTGAAACTTGCATGGGGCTATCAGCGGTTAGCGCGAGAAGCAGGCGTTAAAATTCATACCAGTTCTCCTGTATTAGAGATTTTAGATGAACAACATCAGCAAAAATTAATTACGCCGCAAGGGGTTGTTAATGCTAAAAAGGTTGTTATTGCAACGAATGGTTATACACCTAAAGGTTTTCATTCGCTAACAACAGACCGTACCTTGCCGGTACTGTCACAAATTATTGTTACTGAACCTTTATCAGAACAACAATTATCTGAGTGCAATTTCTTAACTTCAAATGTTGTGATGGATACCCGAGCATTGAAATACTATTATCGAAAATTACCTGATAATCGTATTTTGTTTGGTGGCCGTGGCGCAATTACGGGAAAATCTGCCGATGATCCTTATTACGCACAGCGCTTGTTAGCAGTATTAAAAACAAGCTTCCCGCCATTAGGTCATTTAAAATATCAATACGCTTGGTCTGGTTGGATCTGCATGTCTTTAGATGACTTACCCCATATTTATCAGAACAAGAAAAAAAGTGTGTTTTACAGTATGGGCTATTGCGGTTCTGGTGTTTCTTTTTCGGTGCAAGCAGGTAAACGGTTAGCTGAGAAAGTTGCCGAAAAATCGGTTGATGCAAAAATAGATAATCTACCTTTATATAATTGTGAGTTACCAAAATTTCCGTTTGCGCCGCTAAGACGAGTAGGGCAATGGGGCTATTTCCATTATGGGAAAGTCAAAGATGAATGGTTCTAGTTATTGCTTGTTTTCAAGTACTATGACTCTTTTTTCGTCAAAAATAGCTCAACTAAAGTGGATATAGTACATTTAGTTGAGCCGTTTATTTGATGTTAATAATAACAATTTTTGAATTTATAAAGGCAGCGGGATAAGCTTCTCATTCACTTTAAATTGACTGTCCTTTAACATAAAGTCAGTGGTGTATTGAGTGTCTGTTGCCACTAATAATCCTTGCTCCGTTAGCATAGCTAACATTTGTGGAACTTGCTGAATAGCTATCTGGTCAATTTCTTCTGCCGTCATATCTTGTGCTTGTGGATTGCCTTGCAATTGCTTTTTCATAATATGTTTGGCAAAAAATTCAATCACGGCTTTATCGCCCGTTACCTTGCCATTAACTAGCGCATGAGCAAGCCAAAACTGTTGATCTTCAATTGGTGTGGGTAATGCTGAAACATCAACTAAGCTGGTATGCATTGTGGCATTAAATTTCCCTTCAGGAAAAGTACCACGTAAGCTAGTGATATTAAATTGTGGTTCATCATTAAGTAATGTCAGTAAGTTTTCTTGAAAGAAGTTGAGCATTTTTTCTTGTATCTCTGCAGCACTGTCATCACCAAGTGTTTGACTAAAGCTATGATATGATTTAACAAACTTTCCACTGATATTATTAACGGCTACATCAAGCGCTAGATCTTGAACTTGGTATTCATTAATATCTGCTGCCTTTACCCCATAAGATATTTTCATGTTTCCTTGTTGTTTTACTTTATTCAAAAATGATGAAGCGGAAACATAAAAATCGGTTAGCTTGATGTTCTCATTATCATTGTCATTAAATTTAACGGATGCAAAATTCAATATTGTTTCAGAGTCATAAAGGCCAGTATTAAAAATTTGCTCTAGTGAGGCTGATGTTTGCATATCAAGGGTGAGGTTTTTCATTTCGAAATCACTATTATCAGTCGTTGCTGATAAGTCTGCAGCGCTTCCTTGATAGGTAAATTCTTGTCCATTGTATAAACCACTACCTTGGTAGCCGCTAAATACCATCTCTACTTTGTCAGGAGTCACTGTTGCAGTAAATGCGGCTATTTTATCTTGGTAGCTATGATTACCAAAAAGCTCCATTAAACCATTAACTTGATAGAAGTTTTTATTCTCTGGCCACTCTAAGTGTTCACGTAATGCTTGATCGTCTACATTCACCGTCCAAGATAACCAGGCTAAGTTACTATGTTCATTAAAAAGAAAAGGGCCATGCTGAGCATTTATTTCTATGGCTACTGAGTAATCTTCGCTAATTGTCGTGTCGGGTAAACCAGTGAAGCTTGCGGTATCTAAACCGATCACTATTAAAGCTTCAGTAGAAAACCACGTTGAGCTAATTTTTTTAATTTCTACTGTATAGCCCGGAGCATTATTCACTTTTTCAGCGAAAACATCGAGCGTGCTAGAAAACTGATTTCCTACTAATTTAGGAGCCAGAATGCCAATCGATAAAAGGGTGATTATTATTGTTACAAGTGCTTTTTTCATGTGATAAATCCATATTTTCAATATTTGGAAGGATAATTTATTTCATATAAATTATATCCATTTTCCGTTGTGGGCGTCATCATCGCATGTTTTTAATTATTTGTATTTAAAATAACTACTCTCGATAAGGCTTTATTCTTTAAAGAAAAGTTAGTCTCCTTTTGTTCAGATGCATCATTTATCTTGAATTTGGCTTTATCTAAACGGTATCGAAAAGCTAGCTGATTATTTTGAGAAATATCGATGATATATTCAATGTTGCTTTCTGAGCTTAAAGACCAAAACCATTGGTTTTCATTAGCCAAGGATTTGTTTGAAAGTGTGTATTGCTGAAACTGCTTAATAGATAAAACTATTATTTCATGTTTTTTCTCACTTATTTCCTCTTGTTTCACTTTTTCGATAAGTGCCATACTTATCGGGGATGAAGCGACCATGCGCTTAGCTGATTTTTGCTTGAGCCGTTGAGTCTGTTTTTCATATTGCATGGTACGTGTCATGCTTTTGTTTGTTACTTGTTTTGTATTCTCGTTAATAGGGCTAGCCATTTGAGTCGATATTAGAGGATCGCTCATTTGATCCTGAAAATTAACTTTTGCAGCCTTAATTTCTTTATCTGAAAAAGATGCTTGTTCAGGAACCTTCTTTATCGATTTTTGTAGAGTTGCCTCTTTTTCTAACATAATTTCAGCCCGTTCATTAGGGAATATATTGTCTTGTTGCAGAACAACTAAGCTTATTACCAATGTTAAAGACGCTGCTGTGGCTAGCTTGGAATACCAGATGAAATTGTTATTCCCTATTGGTTTATTTGAGGTGTTAACGGCTTTATGTGCAGCGCTGATAATTCGCTTATCTAATAATTCACTTGGCTGGCTTTGATCTTCTTGTGACACTTCATCATAAAGCTCATTGATGAAAGCCTCATCACTTTGTTGTTGCTGCGTTAGAGCGTGAGTTTGTTTGTCTTTATTATCAAAATGTTTATTTGACATAATGCTGTAACTCCTTACGTAAACGTTGCAAGGTATAGCGCCAGCTGCTTTTTACTTTTTCTTGATGCTGAGCGGTTATTTGTGCAATTTGTGCGATAGAAAAGCCAGATTCCTGTTTCAACAAAAAAACTTCTCGTTGTGCATTGGGCAATGCTGCAATGTTAAGAGATAACGCTAACTGTAACTGTTTTTTGCTGTGTTGTTCACAAAGTGGCGGTGTTGCCATTTTTATGGCTAATTCATCATTACTTATATTTTCACCGTTAGCAGTAAAGGTATCTTCGTTTTTGGTACTTTTTTTCTTGTAGTGATCAAGCAAAGTGTTTCTAGCAATGGTAAACAGGTAGGTTCTAAATAAGGCCTGTTGCTGATACTTTTCTCTAGCATTAATTAATTTTAGCCAAGTATCGTGACAAAGCTCTTCGGCAATGGCGATAGATAAACCTTGCTTGACGAAAAAACGAAAAACCACCTGTTTATGCCTCTGATAAAGTGTGTCAAATGCTGATGCTGTGCCTTTTGCATAAGCAAGCATTAGTGCTTCATCGGTTTCCGGTTGGTTTAAGTTTTCAACCGACAATGCCACTTGGTTCAATGGCAATTACTCATTGTTAGCAACAAGTTGTGGTGATAATGCTTGTGCAAGTTTGACCATATTAATGAACTCAGCCCGATAACCATGTGTATCATTACCTTTTCCTTGTTGAGCTAAAAGAATGATGTTGTCTAGCTCCATTGTAGAAAGGTTTTTCCCTCCTCGCAATAGTTGTGCAAAACCAGCAACCGCCGCAGAAAATTGATAGTTATTACTGGTTTCATTAAGCTCGTTTATTATTTGATTTTTGTTGATGGCAATTTCAATAAGTTGGCTTTTTTGTGACGTTGGCGCTTTATAACGTAAGCGTAAAAAGGCTAATTCATTGCTATTCCCTTTAACCTGTTTGCTGTTATCACTTTGATAACGTAAAGGGTCGTTTGATTTATTCGAGCTGTTGGTAAAGCTGACTTCGTAAATAGCCGTTACTGTATGCCCTGCGCCAATGTCTCCAGCATCTACTTTATCGTTATTGAAATCTTCACGATTGAGCGCGCGAGTCTCATAACCGATAAGTCGGTATTCACTGATTAATTGAGGGTTAAATTCCACTTGAATTTTTACATCTTTTGCAATAGTTAATAACGTTGATGACAACTCTTCGACTAAAACTTTTCTGGCTTCATTTAAGTTGTCAATATAATAAGCATTGCCGTTGCCATTTTGCGCAAGCTGCTGCATTAATTCATCATTATAATTTCCCGTGCCCAAACCAAGAATACTTAAATCAATACCAGATTTTCTTTTACTTTCAATTAAGTTTTTTAGTGCTTGGTTATTGATTGTTCCAACATTAAAGTCGCCATCGGTTGCCAGCATTATACGGTTAATACCACCTTTGATAAATGATTGTTGAGCTAAACGATAAGCTGCTTCAATACCTTTGCCACCATTGGTGGAACCTCCGGCTGTGAGCTTCGCAAGTGCGTCAATAATGGCCTGTTTATTATCACCTTTTGTTGGTTTTAATACAGTACCTACAGCGCCAGCATAAACGACAATAGCAACGCTATCTTGTTGACTGAGCTGATTGGTGAGCATTTTCAATGCATTCTTCAATAGACCAATTTTATTAGCTCGATTCATAGAGCCTGAAACATCAATAAGAAAAACTAAATTAGCGGCGGGACGACTGTCTGCTGCCATTGATTCACCTTTAACACCAATATGTAGTAAATGTTTGCCAGTATTATATGGGCTCGGTCCTATTTCGCTATAAACTGAAAAAGGTTGTTTGGTGGGGCTTGGATAATCATAAGAAAAGTAATTAATAAGTTCTTCGACTCGAACGGCATCATGCTGAGGTAATTTTCCTTGATTAAGTATTCGCCTTACATTGGCGTAAGAGGCCGTATCAACATCAACAGAGAAGGTTGAAACAGGGTGTTCTTTTACGATTAATACGCCATTGTCTTTCTGATGGTTGTATTTTTCATTGTTAGTTACTTCTAAATTATGACGGGGCGGCATGGCAAATGTTTTTGTACGTTTATTCAGTTGATGTGCAGCCATGACTTTGTAACTAGCAGCACTAGCAATTTGCACACTTTCATTATCTTGGCTTAATCTCTCTTGTACCAGTAACGGACGTGTAACTGGTTTGGTTAGCTCAACAGTATGTAAAATTTTTACTTCTGAAGCATCTGCTGCTTGCTCATTTTTTTCAACAGGTTCTTGGGCACAACCCGCAATAAATAATGCGGTTGTTATTAATGATATAGAAAGTACATTTTTCATATTTTTCTCGCTTAATGAGTTTTAGGTAAGCTTGTATAGAGTTAAACGATTCAAAATTGAAAAAGGGTTAATTAATTTATATTTTATGTGTTTTATTTTTATATTCAGCTATAAACGAGCTTCAAATAAAAGAGTAAAGTTAGAACAACATGCTACTTTGTTATCATTTTCTTTAAGGAATGTTTGACGATAATGTTGAAGAGGTTTTTAATTATGTATCATTGCAGGAAATTGCAGATTGATTAGTTGACGTTGTAGCGGCGTAAAATAGTGCTAATTACTCCTGCTGATTTTAAATCAATCACCGTTTGTTTTAGCTTTTTTCGAGTCGTTTTCAATACTGTTTCAGAACAGATTAAATACATTTTATTTTGCGTTAAAATAATAGGTGGCGCTAAATCGTTATCTTGCATACCAACAGAAGTTGCTATTCTTTTTAAATTAACTAACGCTCCAGCTACAGCGTCGACTCTACCTGCCTTTAACATTTTTATGCCATTGATATACTGAGGAGGAGAAACTTTAACGATACTCTTGTCATTATGAAAAACGCTGTCAAATTCAATTCCTAAAGGAACAGCAACCGTTTTCCCCGTTAAGCTTTTATAATCTGTTATACCACTGTTAATGCTGGGTAATATGCCCATTTTTAAAGAATAGCCAATAGGAGCGATTAAAGATTGAACTGTGACGTCAGGTGTATTTGCTACGATCACACATACCGGACTACCAGATACCAATTTTACGCCTAAGCGCTTAGATGGGATTAACGTATGCTTTTCACCAATGCCACTTGCATTGATAATTGCATTCATAACTTCAAATAATACTCCGGTTACATTACCGTCTTTATCCTTATACCCATAAGGAATTTGATCCATGGTTAGCATGGAAATGTTATTTTGAAGTAAGGCTGATTGAGCGTTTACGGAGAAAAAAACACTGAACAAAGTTACAATTTTTAATAACGAAATTAATTTTGTAATTTACTTCCCCTCGAGTGTGATATCAATTTTTATGAAAGTGATTTTTATATTTAGCACAATTGATATTATATAAAGGTTTCAGTTTACATAGTCAATTGACTTAAGTTTTTTTATCTATTTCACGAACTGTTGAATATTATTCGCAACTAAATCAATTAATCGTTGCTGCGACTCTATACTCGCCCAAGCGATATGCGCCGTTATTGTTAAGTTACTGACTTCTTTTTTGGTTAGTGCATGGATTAATGGATGATCAGCCCGTGGTGGTTCCTGTTCTAATACATCGAGTACCGCGTGGGATATATCGTTATTCTTTAATGCGTGAAGTAAGTCATTACTATTAACGATAGCTCCACGAGCGGTGTTAACAAGCAGTGCAGAGGGTTTCATTAACGCTAAACTTTTACTATTAATTAAATTTATCGTTTCTGGTGTTTGCGGGCAGTGCAAACTGATCACATCGGCTTGTTGTAATACTTGAATAAAACTGTGGCGGTTTTCTCTTATCACTTTAGCATGAGGGCGTTCAGCAATAAGTACTTGCATGCCAAATGCTTGGGCAATACTTTCAACCGCTTTGCCCAAATTGCCATAACCAATAATGCCTATTTTTTTTCCTGCCAATTCTTGGCTGCCGTTGCCATGAAAACAAAAAGTAGGGCTGTTTTGCCAATGTCCTTTTAGAGTATTTTCGTTGTGATGAGAAGTTTTATTAAAAAACTCAAGCATTTGGGCAAAAACATATTGGCTAACAGAAGCTTGTGAATATCCGCTAACATTGTTAACCGTAATGCCGAGTTCTTCAGCGGCAATAACATCGACATTATTCATACCCGTTGCAGCAATACACACTAATTTAAGCTGTGGTAATTGTTTAAGTATCATTTTAGATAAAATGACTTTATTGGTAATGATGATGTCAGCCATTTTGCAACGCTCAATAATTTGTTCGTCTGTAGTTGTTTCATAGCTGATTAGTTGGCTGACCTGTAGCTCTATACTCGCTAAAGAAATGTTTGAACTAAAAGTTTGTTGGTCTAAAAAAACGGCTTGCATGGTTAACCTTCCAAAAAATTGATGGGGTTAGCTTAAGGGAATTTATCCTAAAAAAAAACGACAATCAGTCAAATTTCTGCTTGCCGTTTTTAATGGTATTTCTACTTTATGACATTAGTTTTACTAAACTTAGCCAGGACGACCATCTTCTCGTGCTTTTAATAACATTGGTCCGTAGTAAAAAGTAAATAACCCAAAAGAAATCAGCCAACAAAAACCACTAATATCAACAAGTAGAATTGTTTTTTCAGGCATTAACCAAGGGCCAAATACTCGGATGATCGCTGATAATGTAATAAATGCAAAAGCGACTGACATCAACTTAGGGGGGGTTAATGGTCGACCAGAATGACCTAAAGAAACGCGAGAAATCATCGCTAATATAATACCGCCCATGCCGCCTATAGTAAGTAAATGCCAAACATGATTAGTCGGTATTTCATCAATTAGGTAACTGAAACCTAATAAAATTAAACCGAACCAAACGAATTTCAAAGCAAAATGTAATGACCATAAAAGTGGAACACCCAGTGTTATCCACGGACGCCATCTCAACCAGCGCATTAACTGAAATATGCCTGAAAAAATTAATATTATGCCGAAAAACATTGCTACGAAACCCACAAAAGGATGCAATAACAACATAAGCGTGGCAAGCAATAAGCTCCCGTTTGCTAATTTATCTAATAGTGGAGCGGGAGTTGCTTTAGTGGTTTGAGTGCCATTCGCGGTAAACATAGGAACTACGCGACCTGACATCACTGACATTAAAAACGTTACAAGTAAAACGCCAGCATACCCTGAATAACTCACCGAAATGCTTTGTGGATAAACTATAGCTAGATGCATTTCACCATTGGCAATAGTAAAAATGACCAGTAAGGGAACAAAGAATAAGTTTCGATATTGTTTAACCGCTAAAATAGGCTTCGCTAGCGCATAAGCAACGGTTAATAAAAAGCTTAAATCTATTAGCGCACTTAATGTTGTCCCTAACAAATCAGGCATCAATAAAACAATGCGACCTAACAACCATAAGAAAAATAATGCAGCAAGTGGTTTGCCTTTTATGCTGGCAATTCCGGTCCAGTTTTGCACTGCGGTTAACAAGAAACCGGCAACAATGGCACTACCAAAACCGAAAATCATTTCATGAATATGCCACCAATAACCACCGCCGTAGGGCAAAAAGTTAACAGCACCTTTATAGATTAACAACCATAAGGTAATGGCTATGATACTAAAAATTGAACCACCTAAAAAAAATGGTCGGAAGCCTAAACGAAATATTGGCAGAATTTTTTGCTCTTCTTTTAAATCGGTAATTTGCATCATGGGTTGTGTTTCAAAGAATCAGTAATTTAATAATAACGTATTTACGAGGAAATTCGTTGTGATAAATCAACTCTTAATGGAATTCTTTATAGATCACTAGATTTATAAGAACAACCGCACAATAACGGGGCGAATTAATTCACTGGTTTTTCTAATTGATACATTTCGTCGGAAATGTAATCGAGCTTTTCGGTTAATAATTTCTGTGCATCGTAAATGCCTTGATTATAAAAATGATTGCCCATTTCTTTAGTAAAAAAATCAAGTAAAAAATCAGCGTCAAACTGAGCAAGCTCTTGTTCTAATTCTGTTGAAAAGTATTGCTGTAGTTTATGGATAAGTAATTCTTTTTGTGCCGATGAAAACTTAATTTCACTCATATTTATTCCCTGCGGGCATAGCTGTATTTTGTTTGCTAGATTATACTCATTACAAAGTGGCAAGGTGAATTGTTTTAATGAAAGAAGCATTAAAAAAGTGGTGGCATACAGAATGTCAGTTTTGCCTTAAATATCGAAGAATGTTTATTTGGTTAATCATCATGATTGCAATAGATGCATTGTGGTTTAACCTTTTGTTTTAATCTTTTAACAAAGGAAGTCTTTATGGGATATCGTTGGACAGACTCGCTAGAGTTAGCATTAGATTTAATTGAACAACACCCTGATGTTGATCCACTTAAATTGCATTTTCCAGAGTTAATGCAATGGGTGATTGCTCTTGAAAATTTTGATGATGATCCAAAGCATTGCGGGGAAAGAGTGCTTGAGGCAATTCAACTCGCATGGATTTCTGAAGTGGATTGATTTCAATTAAAAAAATCAAGGGTTTTTGAGCCTGTTCGGGTAATTGACTTTTTTATCAGCTTTCTTTGCACTATACTATTATTCATCATTATCATTGTGAATTTTCACTATTCATCAACTATATAGTCACATAAAACATAATTATGACAACAAATAAAAAACGCCCTTTATACATTCATTATGCTGGTCCAAGTCTATTAGAAACTCCACTACTAAATAAAGGTAGTGCTTTTGATGAAGAAGAGCGTACAAACTTCAACTTAATGGGGTTATTGCCTCCTCGTTATGAAACTATCGACGAGCAAGTTGAACGTGCTTACATGCAATACAGTAAATTTCAAACTGACTTAAATAAGCATATTTATTTACGTGCTATTCACGATAATAATGAGACTTTATTTTTCAAACTGGTAAAAGCAAATTTGGCTGAAATGATGCCAATTATTTACACGCCTACAGTGGGGGACGCTTGTGAGCAATTTTCAGATATCTACCGTAGTTCGCGTGGACTATTTATTTCCTATGAAGACAGACATCATATGGATGATATTCTTCGAAACGCCACTAAAAATAAAATAAAAGTCATTGTAGTAACGGATGGTGAACGCATACTGGGTCTAGGCGATCAAGGCATCGGTGGTATGGGGATTCCTATCGGAAAATTATCACTTTATACTGCATGTGGCGGTATTAGCCCTGCGTATACATTACCTGTAATGCTTGATGTTGGTACGAACAACGAAAAGTTATTGAATGACCCTATGTATATGGGACGCCGTCATAAACGTATTAATCAAGAAGAATACAACGAATTTGTCGACATGTTTATTCAGGCTGTAAAGCGCCGCTGGCCACATGTTTTATTACAGTTTGAAGATTTTGCCCAACCCAATGCAACACCATTATTAACCAAGTATCGTGACGAAATCTGTTGTTTCAATGATGATATTCAAGGAACGGCTTCGGTTACGGTGGGGACTTTATTAGCGGCCTGTCGTATTAAAGGTCGTAAGTTAGAAAAAGAAACGACATTATCGCAACAAAAAGTTGTCTTTGTCGGTAGTGGCTCTGCAGGCTGTGGGATTGCCGAACAAATTATCGCACAAATGATCAATGAAGGTACATCACCAGAGCAAGCTCGTCGTCAAATTTTTATGGTTGACCGTTTGGGATTGTTAACGGATGGGATGGCTGATTTACGAGATTTTCAGCAAAAATTAGTACAATCAAAAAGCTCCCTTGCTAATTGGGAGATTGCTGGTGAATACGCGACATTGTTAGACGTAATGAATAACGCGCAACCTGATATTTTAATTGGTGTTTCAGGTGTCCCCGGTTTATTTACTGAGCAAGTCATTAAAGCAATGAGGTCATATTGCCCAATGCCGATTGTATTTCCACTCAGTAACCCTATTAAACAAGTTGAGGCCACACCAGAACAAGTTATTAACTGGACGGAGGGTGAAGTGATTGTTGCTACTGGTAGCCCATTTAAACCTGTGGAATACCAAGGTAAAACTTTTTCGATAGTCCAGTGTAATAATAGTTATATCTTCCCTGGTTTAGGGTTAGGTATTGTTGCAGCGAATATCAATCGTGTTACTGACGAAATGCTAATGGTTGCTAGTGAAACACTTGCTGAGGCTTCACCGCTTGCCAATACAGGGCAAGGTGAACTACTCCCCCCCTTAACTGAAATCGCTAGCTTGAGCAAAAAAATAGCGTTTGCCGTGGCTAAAGTGGCTTTTGACCAAAATTTAGCGTCACGACTTGATGATGAAAGCTTATTGGCAAAAATAGAACGTAACTTTTGGCAGCCAGAATATAGAAAGTATCGTCGTAGTAGTGTGTAAACTTTAATTACCTTATCGTCGTTAGATGAACATGCCACTGCCTTCTAAGCCAATCTGATGATTGGCTTTTTTATATGTTTTTGACAAATAGTAAAAATAGCCTGACATTTATTCAAAGGAAAAAATTCCCCCGTAGCTAATTAAATTAGTGTTTTTATGATATTTCGTCTATAATCGCGCCAAAATTTATACACCCATTTTTATTTAAAATTTATATAAGGGCTTATCATGGCTATCGAACGTACTTTTTCTATCGTAAAACCAGACGCAGTTGCTAAAAACTTCATTGGTCAAATCTACAACCGTTTTGAAACTGCTGGTTTAAAAATCGTTGCATCAAAAATGATCCACTTAAGCCAAGAAAAAGCTGAAGGTTTTTACGCTGAACATAGCGAACGTCCTTTCTTTGGCGCTTTAGTTTCTTTCATGACTTCTGGTCCTGTTATGGTTCAAGTTTTAGAAGGCGAAAACGCTGTTCTTAAAAATCGTGAAATCATGGGTGCTACAAACCCAGCTGAAGCTCTTGCTGGTACTATCCGTGCTGATCTTGCTGATAGCATTGACGAAAATGCTGCTCACGGTTCTGATGCTTTAGAATCTGCTGCACGTGAAATTGCTTACTTCTTCTCAGACGACGAAATTTGCCCACGCACTCGTTAATCTGATTTTAATCTTCGCAAATTTTGCGAATTCTTCGTCGAATGTAGCCACTTACTAACGTAAGCTGCGTGCAATCTCCTTGAATTCACTTCATTTGCTGTGATTAAGTAAGAATTGCAATATGAAAGGGTTTTACTGTTTTTCAGTAAAATCCTTTTGTTATTTTTAGGCTTATAGTAAACCTCAATATTCTTATCTCATTAACGCTAGCCGCTAAGTGAAAGAGAATAATGAAGTTTGTTATAATTTGATCTGCAAATTGTCTACTTTGTATGAAAGTTGTACAATTTGTTTTCTGTAATTTTGTTGTTTAAGAAGTAATAAATCATGAGTGAAGTGACTGAAGTTGTAAACCCAGCCGTATCTACACCAAAGAAGAAAGTTAATCTATTAAATTTAGATCACAAAGCAATGCGTGAATACTTTGCTTCAATTGGCGAAAAGCCATTTCGTGCTGATCAAATGATGAAATGGATTTATCACTTTGGTTATTCGGATTTCGAATTAATGACAAATCTGAATAAAAAATTACGAGAAAAACTTCAGCGTGATACAGAAATTATAGCACCTGAAATTTCAGAAAAACAAGTGTCAGAAGACGGTACAATAAAATACGCTTTACGCCTTGAAGGCGGTCAAGAAGTTGAAACGGTGTGGATCCCAGAAAACGATCGTGCAACATTGTGTGTTTCATCGCAGGTCGGTTGTGCTCTTGAATGTACTTTTTGTGCTACGGCCCAACAAGGTTTTAACCGCAATCTTTCAATGTCAGAGATCATCGGTCAGGTATGGCGCGTTGCAAATGATATTGGCGCTACGCGTATCGTTGGCAAACGTCCAATCACTAATATCGTGATGATGGGAATGGGCGAACCGTTATTAAATATGAAGAATTTAATTCCTGCTCTCGATACCATGTTGAATGATTTAGGTTACGGTTTATCAAAACGTCGCGTTACAGTAAGTACGTCTGGTGTTGTACCCGCTCTTGATATGTTGAAAGAAAAAATTGATTGTGCATTAGCTATTTCAATTCATGCGCCAAATAACAAGCTTCGTGATGAATTAGTGCCGATAAATAAAAAGTACCCCTTAGAAGAGTTTGTTGCTGCGGCAGGACGCTATATCGATGGTTCAAAAGCAAATAAGCAAGCGACGATTGAATATGTAATGCTTGACCATGTTAACGACAGTACTGACCAAGCACACGAACTTGCGATTGCTTTGAAAGATTTACCGAGTAAAATCAATTTAATTCCTTTTAATCCTTATCCGGGATCTCCTTATAAACGCTCAAGTAATTCTCGTATTGACCGTTTTGACAAAGTATTACAATCTTATGGTTTAACCGTAATTACACGTCGTACTCGTGGTGGTGATATTGATGCAGCTTGTGGTCAATTAGCCGGAGATGTTTTTGACAGAACAAAGCGTTCAGCGATGAACTCTTCAAAAAATAAACAAGTGAATGACAAAGAGATTTCCGTAAAGCTTGTCTAACACTTTATGCCTGAGATATGTATTCATGAATACGTATCTTGAAGTAGTGCGTGTATAAGTATAATCTGTAATTATTACATTTAGATAAGTGACATTTTTCAATATGATTAAATTTATACCGCGGTTGTTTTTACCAAGCGCTATCGTTTTGTTAACTTTCCTATCTGGGTGTGTAACTCAAAGTTATGAAAATAATAATGAAACTCCTGTGGTTGTAAATAACTCTAATAATAATGAGTTAGCAATGGGCCGAATTACCTTAGGTCTTGGTTATTTACAAATGGGGAATACTTCACAGGCGAAATTGAATTTAGAAAAAGCTAAGGGCTTTGCACCTAACTTGTCAGAAGTTTACACGGCCTTTGCACATTATTACGATGTGGTGGGTGAACTTAAACTTGCTATTAATTCTTATGAAAAAGCTTTATCAATAAACCCTGAAAATCCAGATACCTTGAATAACTATGGCGTTTTTCTTTGTCGAAATGAAGAGTATGCTGCTTCTGAAAAATACACTTTAAAAGCGATTGCAATACCCACTTATTTAATGGTTTCTCAAAGCTATGAAAACTTGGCACTTTGTCAGTTAAAAGCCGATGAGTTTGTTAAAGCAGAAAAATACTTTACTAAATCGATTCAACATAGCCCAAATAGGGCAACAGCCTTATTACAAATGGTCCGATTACAATATGCGCTTTCCGATTATAAATCGGCTCAGCAGTATTTAGCACGCTATGAAAAAGCAACACGTCGTTTTAGCCCTGAAGCGCTTGCATTGGCTTTTAAAGTTTATGAAAAACAACGCAATCGTCGAATAGCTAAAAATTATGCAAGTATGTTAGTCAAAATGTTTCCTAATTCTTATCAAGCTAAGCAATACATTCTCAATGGACTGGTTCATATTGAAGCCGATGATTTAGCAAAAGCTTACCAAGCTTCAACTATCGGTTCGACGGGCTCTCCTTCGACTAAACGTGTAGTGGTTTTGTCTCCGAATAAACCTCGGAAAAACTTTCCAAAAGTAAAAGCAGCAAAAGAAAAAGTAATTAATGAAAAAACAACAAAAAAAGAAACCGTAACTGAAAGTGTTGTTGCTCAAAATTCGCCAAGTAAATCAATCACTGATTATGAGCTTAAAGTACATGTTGTAGAAAAAGGTGACAGCTTATTTTCTATTTCAAAACGATATAATATTAATATGAATACCTTAGAGCGTTGGAATGATTTGTCTCGTGAAGATATTTTGATCTTAAAGCGAAAATTATATATTTCTGTTCCCCTACACCTAAATCCTCCTCCTGTTTATAACGCGACCAAAAATACCCGTAAAGAGAAAACCCAATGAGCCAAGTAACAAATCCTAATAATATTATCGATGAAAAAACCGATATATTACCTAACGAGTCTATTGAAAGTATGCAGGAAGAGCTTTCTGAAGATATGGAAGTTATGGGGCCAGGTCAAATACTTAGCGATGCTAGAAAAAAAGCAGGGTTAACTCAACAAGAGGTAGCAGAAAAACTAAATTTTCGCTTAACTTTAGTTAATGAAATAGAAAGTGAAATATTTGATAGCAGTTTGCCAGAAACGTTCAACCGCGGTTATTTACGAAATTACGCAAAGTTGGTTAATGTTTCTCAAGAAGATGTCATGGCGAGTTATGAGCAATTAAATGTCGCAAAAACACAGGCATCTGAATTGCAAAGCTTTTCCAAAGGAACAGAAAAACTAGCCGAAAACAATCGAATTATGTGGGTAAGTTATTTCATATTAGCCGTTTTGATTGGTTCTTCTGTTGTGTGGTGGATGCAAAATAATTCGATACAAGAGCAAGCGCTGAAAGATACAGTTGAGATAACAAGTTCAAAAGTCGACGATACACAAAATCAACAACCAGATACTCTAACCAGCAATATTGAAAGTACAGTTTCTCTACTTGGCGTTGAAAATCCCGACAATAACGTCGACACTGAACAACCGTTGGCAACTTCTGTGGTGTTAAATCAGAACAGTGGAAATACAGCCGATACTCCTGCAGCTGAAGTAAGTGAAATTCCAGTCAATGAAGCACACATTGCAGAACCTGAGATTGCATCGGTAACCCAAACAAGCGAACCTGACGTAATTTTAACGCACGTGACTTTTACTTTCTCAGGTGACTGTTGGGTAAATATTTCAGATGCAACGGGTGAGCGAATTGCTTGGGGTGTGAAAAAATTAGGCTACATCATGAAGATATCTGGGCAAGCGCCTTTTAATGTGACTTTGGGTAAACCTGAGTTAGTAACAATAAATTTTGCCGATGAAAATATTGATATGAGCCAGTTTAATGCCGGTAATATTGCTAAGTTTACTTTGCCAATTGCGAATTAGTCATTAGCATTTTGTATAAATAACGTTTATCACGTTAGAGTGATAAACCACCAGAATTGTGAATTATTATGTTTAAAGAATCTCCAATTATCCGCCGAAAATCTCGCCAAATCATGGTGGGTAATGTTCCTGTAGGTGGCGATGCGCCGATCACCGTGCAATCAATGACCAATACCTTAACCACTGATGTCGCAGCAACTGTTGCACAAATAAAAGCATTGGAAGGTGTTGGTGCTGATATTGTGCGAGTAAGCGTGCCAACAATGGATGCGGCTGAAGCCTTTCGTGAAATAAAGAAACAAGTCAAAGTACCGCTTGTCGCTGATATTCATTTTGACTACCGAATTGCCTTAAAGGTTGCTGAATATGGGGTAGACTGCTTACGTATTAATCCCGGCAATATTGGCCGTGAAGACCGAGTGCGAAGTGTCGTTGAATGTGCGCGAGATATGAATATACCTATTCGTATTGGTGTAAATGGTGGTTCATTAGAAAAAGACATTCAAGAAAAGTATACAGAGCCAACTCCAGAGGCGTTATTTGAGTCAGCAATGCGTCATGTTGATATTCTCGACAGACTTAATTTTGATCAATTTAAGGTGAGTGTTAAGGCCTCTGATGTTTTTCTCGCGGTTGAATCTTATAAATTATTAGCAAAGCAAATTGATAACCCTCTTCACCTTGGTATTACTGAAGCCGGTGGTTTACGCTCTGGCTCAGTGAAATCGTCAGTGGGCTTAGGTTTGTTATTAGCCGAAGGTATTGGTGATACGTTACGTATTTCACTAGCCGCGGATCCAATAGAAGAAATTAAAGTCGGTTTTGACATTTTAAAATCGTTAAAATTGCGTAGTCGTGGTATTAATTTAATTGCTTGTCCAAGTTGCTCTCGCCAAGAATTTGATGTTATTTCAACGGTTAATGCTTTAGAACAACGTATTGAAGATATTTTAACACCGATGGATGTTTCAATTATCGGCTGTATCGTGAATGGACCCGGTGAAGCGATTGTTTCTGATTTAGGGCTAACCGGCAGCAACCGAAAAAGTGGTTATTATTTAGATGGTATTCGTCAAAAAGACCGCTTCGACAACAATAATTTAGTTGACCAATTAGAGGAAAGGATCCGCGCAAAAGCGAAACTTCTCGATGCGGCTAATAAAATTGATGTAAAAGAAATCGAGTAGTTGAGCAAGTCATAAAAGAGCAAAACTTAATACTATTTACGTTTTGCTTGAAACTGCCTATAATGCGCGCTGCATTTGATTTTTCCCATTTTATATATTACCTATTTAGTACCGTAGATAAGAGAGAACCTTACTTTGAGCAAAACATTACAAGCCATTAGAGGAATGAACGACTGTTTACCCTCTGAAACACCTATTTGGCAAATGGTTGAATCAGTTTTACGCCGAGTTGCTAGTAACTATGGTTTTGCTGAAATCCGTATGCCTATTGTGGAATCTACAGCACTTTTTAAACGTTCTATTGGGGAAGTTACCGATATCGTTGAAAAAGAAATGTACACCTTTGACGATCGTAATGGCGACAGTTTAACATTACGACCAGAGGGCACTGCATGTTGTGTTCGTGCAGGTAATCAACACGGCTTACTTTATAATCAAGAACAGCGGTTATGGTACATGGGACCGATGTTTAGACATGAAAGACCACAAAAAGGTCGTTATCGTCAGTTTCACCAATTCGGGCTAGAAGCCTTTGGAATTGCGACACCTGACATAGATGCAGAAATTATTATGTTAACTTCTCGTCTTTGGCGGGAACTTGGCATCAATGAGTTTGTCACACTAGAGCTAAACTCATTAGGTTCAAATGAAGAACGCGCAAATTATCGCGATGCTTTAGTGATTTTCTTAACTGAAAAAGAAGATCAACTTGATGAAGACTCGAAACGTAGAATGCATAGTAACCCATTACGCGTTTTAGATAGCAAGAATAAAAATGTGCAAGCGGCTTTAGTGGGCGCACCAAAACTAAGTGATTATTTTGGTGAAGAATCTAAAACCCATTTCACTGGCGTTTGTCAGCGTTTAGATGCTGCGGGTATAAACTATGTGATCAATGACCGCTTAGTTCGTGGTTTAGATTATTATAATCGCACCGTATTTGAATGGGTTACTGACAGTCTAGGTTCACAAGGTACTATTTGTGCTGGCGGCCGTTATGACGGTTTAGTAGAACAATTAGGTGGAAAATCTACACCGGGATTTGGTTTTGCTCTAGGCATTGAACGTTTAGTGTTAATGTTAACAGAGTTAGAAAAAGCGAATAACATTCGCCCACAAGTTGATGCGTACGTAATTAGTTTAGGGGAAGGTGTTGATATTCAAGCAGCACAACTCACTGAGTTATGGCGCGACCAAGTAAAAGAAATTCGCATACAAAACCACTGCGGTGGTGGTAATATGAAAAAACAAATAAAGCGGGCAGATAAATCAAGTGCGCAAGTAGCAATTATCATCGGTGAAGATGAACTTGCTGAGCAAAGCGTAACGATAAAATATTTGCGTGGACAACAAGAACAACAAAAGGTGTCGCTTGAACAAGTGCCAGCTCTATTAAACAGTTTAATTTAAGGTGAAGTAGTGGACGTTTATCAAACAGAAGAACAACAAGTAGAAGCCATTAAAGGTTTTTGGAAAGAAAATGGTACTGCAGTTATTGCAGGTTTAGCCCTAGGTTTCGCTGGCTTTATTGGTTTTAACTTATATAAAGATGCACAACTAGCAAGTGAAGTTGAAACGTCTGAAGCTTATCAAGTTGTTATGGAGAGCGCCGGTAAAGACCAGCAAGCTTTTTCAACAAGTGCGAATAAATTTATTACAGAAAATAAAGACTCGAGTTACGCTTCACTAACTGCTTTAGCTTTAGCCAAAGAAACTGCTTCTCATAAAGATTGGCCACAAGTTGCTAAACATTTAACTACCGCTATTGAAAGTGCTGCAAATCCAGGTGTAAAGGCTATTGCAAGTATCCGTTTAGCGCGTGTACAAATTCAACTTGAACAATATAGTGAAGCATTAGCAACATTGTCTGTAACTTTACCTGAGTCATTTAAAGCTGCCATTGAAGAAGCTAAAGGTGATGCGTACTTCAAGCAAGGCAAAGCAGATCTTGCTCGTGATGCATATCAAGCAGCGCTTAATGTTGAAGGCCAAACAAATAATGGTGCATTACAAATGAAACTTAATGATTTAGCCCAATTGTCATCTATTGTTAAATAAAAGGCTGGTCATAAATATGCTAAAAGAAATATTCTTTAATAAAAAGTTGTTAGCAATAGCTATATTGTCATTAGGACTTGGTGCTTGTTCATCAACTGATGAAGAAGAAGATCAAGCAACCAAAGTTGCTGAATTAACCGAAATCAATGAAGCTTTTAAAGCTGATGTTCTTTGGGAATCAAGTATCGGTGATGGCGTAAGCGATTATTTCTCACGGATTAAACCGAGTATTGCCTACGGAAAACTTTATAGTGCAAGTCGTAATGGCGATGTTATTGCTTTTGAACTTGAAAATGGTAAAGAGCTTTGGTCAACAGATTTAAGTGATTTAAAAGGCGAACGTGGCTTTTTTGACAGTCGCAAATCAGCCTTATTAAATGGCGGCCCGATCACTGGCATTAAAAAAGTATTTATTGGTAGTGAAAATGGTGAAGTATTCGCGTTGAATGCTGAAACTGGTGAGCTTGACTGGCAAGGAAACATTAAAGGTGAAGTCATTGCTGCACCAGCAATTGATTCTGGAACTTTAGTTGTAAACACTGCATCTGGTGTTATCAAGGCATTTAATGCCTCTAATGGCCAAGATGAATGGCGCATCGAACAAGAAGTGCCTGCATTGACTTTACGTGGCGTGAGTTCTCCAACTATTTCTGCTGGAGGAGTCATTGTTGGCTCAGCAGATGGAACACTGACCGTTTATATTCTGGAAACGGGCCAACAAGGGTGGAGTGCCGAAATTGGTGAAGCTGTTGGTTCTACACAATTAGAGCGTGTTATTGATGTTGATTCTTCGCCAATTGTTTACGGCGATAGAGTCTATAGTATTTCTGTAAAAGGGCATTTAACTTCTGTTGATTTACGTTCTGGTCGAATAATTTGGGAGCGTCAATACTCTTCTTATCGCCAGTTGTCGATTAGTGGTAATACACTTTTCTTAACGGATATTAAAGGTCACGTCTATGCAGTTGATCGCCTAAACGGCTTTGAAAAATGGGGGCAACTTGCACTGACAAATCGTGGTGTAACTGGTCCTGCTGTTATAGGTGAACATATTGTTGTTGGTGACTTTGAAGGCTACCTTCATTGGATCGATCAAGCAACAGGAGACATTGTTGCTCGCCATGAAGTAGACAGTAGTGGTTTAACAACGGCTCCAATAGTTCACGAAAATATTATTTATGTACAATCGCGTAATGGTGATTTACAAGCGATAAAAATTCCATAAGTTTTTTTATCAACTAGAATTAAACGGCTCCACTGCATAATGCAGTGGAGCCGTTATTTGTTATTAAAAAGAGTAAAAGTTATGTGTTTAGCATAATGATGTTTACTCTATCAATGAAGTTATAGAGGTAAACATGCTTCCAGTTGTTGCACTTGTCGGACGTCCTAATGTTGGCAAATCGACGTTATTTAACCGATTAACCCGTAGTCGAGATGCACTTGTTGCAGATTATCCTGGTCTAACGCGTGATCGTCAATATGGTCAAGCTAAAGTAGAAGAACACCCATTTATTGTTATTGATACTGGCGGTATTCATGGCAATGAAGAAGGCATCGATGCATTAATGGCTGAGCAGTCTTTAATGGCGATAGAAGAAGCCGATGCGGTTTTGTTTATGGTTGATGCACGAGCAGGATTGACTTCTGCCGATATTGGCATTGCTGACTACCTTCGTAAACAAAATAAAAAAATATTTTTGGTGGCGAATAAAGTTGATGGTATTGATGCTGACTCAGCGATTGCTGAATTTTACGAATTGTCACTTGGTGATACGGTTCATAAAATTGCAGCAGCTCATGGCCGTGGTGTTACGCAGTTATTAACATTAGCATTAACACCTCATATAGAAGCTCTGGGTCAAACCGATGCAGAAAATGATGAGTTTGATGGCGCTCAGGAGTTTTCAGGCAAAAGTGATGAAGAAAAAATTGCTGAAGCACCACATGAAAACGACAAAATTAAACTCGCTATTATTGGTAAGCCTAATGTGGGTAAGTCAACACTGACAAACCGTATTTTAGGTGAAGACCGTGTTGTTGTTTTTGATGCTCCCGGTACCACTCGCGATAGTGTTTATATTCCCATGGAACATAATGGCCGTGAATATACATTAATTGATACTGCGGGTATTCGTCGTCGTAAAAATGTAACTGATATTGTTGAAAAATATTCAGTGATTAAAACATTGCGTGCGATTGAAGATGCCAATGTTTGCTTATTAATTATTGATGCTCGTGAAGGTATTTCTGATCAAGACTTGAGCTTACTTGGTTTTATATTAGAAGCAGGTCGTTCACTAGTACTGGCCGTTAACAAATGGGACGGCTTAGAAGAACATGCCAAAGATCGTATTAAAACTGAACTTGATCGTCGTTTAGGTTTTATAGATTTTGCTCGTATACACTTTATTTCGGCATTACATGGTACCGGTGTAGGGCATTTATACGAATCAGTTGAAGAAGCCTTTATTTCTGCAACCAAGCGTATTTCTACTTCAATGGTGACCAAAATTTTGGATATGGCAGCGTTTGATCATCAACCCCCGATGAGCCAAGGACGTCGTATTAAGCTTAAGTATGCCCATGCTGGTGGTTATAACCCGCCAATCATTGTTATTCATGGCAACTTGGCGAAGAAACTTCCTGTTTCTTATAAACGTTATTTAATGAATTATTACCGTAAATCATTGAAAATAATGGGGACGCCTATTAGGATTGAGTTTAGAGAAACAAGTAATCCATTTGCCGGTAAGAAAAAACTGACTTATACCGAGCAAAAGAAAATAGCCAGAGCAACACAAGGTTATAAAAAAGATTAATTTACTCGCGCTATTTTTGCTCGAATTATAAATTAAATAAGCCAATCATTTGATTGGCTTTTTGCTTAGTGCTACATTAAAAAAACGTACTCTTAAGTCTTAATATTATGCCCGCAGCCCCTCAAACTATTTCGATGGTTAATCGCATTGATCGAAACCTTGGATTATTACAACCAGGGTCGATGATTACTATAGATATATCAACACCTGCTGGGCAAAAAGCGAAATTTCGTAGTGTTTTTATTGGTTATTTACCAAAGAACTACGTGCTCATTCAATACCCTGATCCTAATAAATTAGGCAACTTTTCTAAGTACATTGTTCAGGGAGCTGGAATGACGGTACGTGGCTTAATTGAAGGGCATGAGGGAGCTGTCGTCGCTTTTAAAAGTAACGTTAAACAAACGCTACAAATTCCTTCTCGAATGATCGCACTTGAATTTCCGCGCTCAGTTAGTTTACAAAGTTTACGCTCTGCTATACGTATTGACACCGATATTGTTGCGAAAATAAAGGTCGCAAAAGAATATTGGCAAGCAGCGATTGTCGATATCTCGGTAAACGGCTGCCAAGTATTGATCAATAATGGCGAATCGTTAGTGATGGAAAAAGATAAATCTGTTGAATTGATAGTTGAAGATTTTAATGATTTAGGAAATTTAAAATTTCACGCTGAAATTTGTAGTTATAAATCCCAAATTAATGGCCTATGTATCGGCCTTAAATTTGAAGAAAAAAGTAAAGAGTCTGTGATAAAGTTACTTCACCATGAAGTTATTAGCGAAAACTAATCATTGTCGATAACTTCGGTGAGTATGCTGCCGTCATTTACTTGAATAGATATTTTATCGCCAATATTTACTTGATTCTTTGTTCGTATAATTTCATTGTTACTATTTCTACTAACACTATAACCACGAGCAATAGTCGCTAGTGGACTGACAATATTCAATTGTTCGATCGCATGTACAAAGTGCTCAGTTTTCGCGGTAACGACAAGCTGAAGCCCTCGTTTTAACCTTTCATCTAGCTGGTTCACTTTATTTTTGTGTTGAGTAATAATTCTTGTTGGATCAAAGTATTGCAAGTCTCTTGCTAGTTTTTCTGGCGTTTGTCTAAAGCGCTCTACACTCTGTTTAATTGCTTTATCTAAACGGAAATTTAATTCATCTGATTTTTGTTGGTGTTGTTGTAATTTTTTTTCAGGATGAACTTGAGTTAATCGGTGATTAAGGGTCTCTAAAGTCAAATTATCTTGCTTTACTTTTTGAGTATATAAACTACGAATGCGCTTTGATAACTCGTGTAAGCGACTCTTTAATTCACTGCAGTCTTGTGAAACGAGCTCTGCGGCGGCTGATGGGGTTGGGGCTCTTAAGTCAGCGACAAAATCACTTAATGTTGTGTCAATCTCGTGACCTACAGCGCTAATAATAGGAATACGACTATGAAATATCGCATTGACCACTTCTTCTTCATTAAAGCTCCATAGGTCTTCTAACGACCCCCCACCACGTCCCACAATTAATACTTGACATTCTTCTCGCTGATTTGCGCTATCAATAGCATTGACGATATCATTTGTGGCATGTTCGCCTTGTACAAGGGCTGGGTAAATTATAACGGCAATACCTGGATTACGTCTTTTCAATACTGAGATAATATCTTTTACTGCCGCACCTGTAGGCGAAGTAACTATACCCACTGTACTGATGCTTTTTGGAATGTCTTGTTTGAATTGCTGGCCAAATAAACCTTGCGCATTCAGTTTACTTTTTAGTTGTTCAAATTGCTGTCGTAATAACCCTTCACCAGCATCTTCCATTAGCTCGATAATTAATTGAAAATCACCGCGAGGTTCATATAGAGAAACTTTTGCACGAACCAACACCTGTTGACCATTTTTGGGATTACTATTTCCCGCTAGACGTACTCGACGATTGTTGCCTTTGAACATCGCACAACGTACTTGTGATTTACTGTCTTTAAGTGACAAATACCAATGTCCTGAACTTGCGGCGATGAAGTTTGATATTTCACCACATAACCACACGGTATTTAGTTCACTTTCTAACATGAACTTTACTTTTTTGGTGAGTTCACTTACTTGTAAAATGTGCTGCGTAGCCATAAAGTGCTAACTTTTTCTAATGTATAAGACGATTTTAGACATTATTATATATTTCTTTGAACTATCTAGGGGGATTTATTTTAGTTTATCGTTAAATTTATGTTGTTCTTAAACAACAAAACGGTTAAAATTCTGCCGCAATATTCCTCCTTACACCCATGCCTTTTGAGAGATGTTGCGATGCTAAGAATTGCCCAAGAAGCACTAACTTTTGATGACGTACTACTTGTACCTGCCCATTCGAAAGTTCTACCCCATACGGCCGATTTAAAAACTAAATTGACCCGTAAAATCAACTTAAATGTACCGATGATTTCTGCGTCTATGGACACAGTTACCGAAGCTCGTCTTGCTATTACACTAGCGCAAGAAGGCGGTTTAGGTTTCATCCATAAAAACATGACAATTGCTGAACAAGCTAAAAATGTTTCTAAAGTGAAGAAATATGAGAGCGGAATTGTTTCAGATCCCATTACTGTTAGTGTTAATTTTACTATTGAACAAGTGATGCATAAAGCTGATGACGTAGGTTTTTCAGGTTTTCCTGTTGTAGATGAGAATCACAACCTTGTTGGTATCATCACCGGGCGTGATTTACGTTTTGAAACGGATCTAGCAAAACCTGTTTCTGCATTAATGACTCCGAAAGAAAATTTAATAACGGTAAAAGAAGGCGCCCCCCGCGAAGAGATATTAGGATTGATGCATGAAAATCGCATTGAAAAAATATTAGTAGTTGATGATGCATTTAAACTTGTTGGCTTGATCACGGCAAAAGATTATCAAAAAGCAGAAGACAAGCCTAATGCGTGTAAAGATGAATTAGGTCGTTTGCGTGTTGGAGCTGCTGTTGGTGTTGGTGCTGGCACAGATGAGCGTATAGATGCACTTGTTGAAGCTGGTGTTGATGTATTATTAATTGATACATCACATGGCCATTCACAAGGTGTATTAGACAGAGTAAAAGAAGCACGTAATAAATATCCAGATTTACAAATTATCGCTGGAAATGTCGCTACCGCTTCTGGCGCAAAAGCAATGGCTGACGCTGGTGTTGATGCAGTAAAAGTAGGAATTGGCCCAGGTTCAATTTGTACAACACGCATTGTTACGGGTGTTGGTGTACCGCAGTTAACAGCGATTTCAAATGCTGTTGAAGGACTAAAAGGTACCGATATTCCAGTCATTGCTGATGGTGGTATTCGTTTTTCAGGTGATATTGCTAAAGCATTAGTCGCTGGTGCTCATTGTGTGATGGTTGGTAGCATGTTCGCTGGTACTGAAGAAGCTCCGGGTGAAGTTGAACTTTATCAAGGTCGTTACTACAAGTCATACCGCGGTATGGGCTCTTTAGGCGCAATGAGCCAAAAAGAAGGCTCTAGTGATCGTTATTTCCAAAAATCTGATGGCGAAGCTGACAAATTAGTACCAGAAGGTATTGAAGGCCGTGTTGCTTATAAGGGCCCCGTTTCGGCAATTATTCATCAGCAAATGGGCGGTTTACGTTCATCTATGGGCTTAACAGGCTCTAAAGATATTGAGACCATGCGCACTAAGCCTGAGTTTATGAAAATAACTTCAGCAGGCATGGGTGAGTCTCATGTACATGATGTAACCATTACCAAAGAAGCGCCAAACTATCGTATGGGCTAGTAAATAAGGTTGAGTTATTTAAGCTCGATTTCGGCGTTGCAAGTGCTCATTGACTACCGTCAACTCCGCGCTAGCGCCTTGAACTAGAGCTAAAATATTCTCAACTTGATGTTAATACAATCATTCTTATTTGCTTTTTAAAATTTAAAGCAAAAAAATTCAAACAGGCTGAGTTATCAATAAGTAACTCAGCCTGTTCATTTTATAAATAGTTAAATAAAGTAGGAAAACAACCATGAGTAAAGACATTCATGATCACCGCATACTAATATTAGATTTTGGTTCTCAATACACTCAGCTTATCGCACGTCG
>Ga0209291_1000553_pt1 | contig 35310 bp, 21 predicted proteins | sample GOMGulsemesocosm_FD_184633 | JGI IMG/M metagenome (GOLD analysis project Ga0209291, IMG submission 184633) | Methane-oxidizing microbial communities from mesocosms in the Gulf of Mexico - GOM9B Gulf of Mexico (SPAdes) (version 2) | ecosystem: Environmental > Aquatic > Marine > Cold seeps...
TTTTTAAATTATCACTGCTATCAGACAACAAAAATTCATTCATCAGCTCTTGATAAGCTTCCGGTAAAGCTAAAGCCGTGGCATGTAACTCTCGCTTTGGAAAGCCTTTAATGGTATTTCGACTGTTTCTAAATAAAATTCGGCCAGTACCGTGGCGGTCAAGCAACTGCGTAAGCACTTGCTCACGCGATTTCTCTTGCTTGGAAACGATCTCTATATTGTCAGAAGTTTGATTAATATTGGTTAATTGCTCGCTAATATCAGTTTCTTTGAGTAATTCTGTAAGTGTTGCTTGCTGCTCTACTGTTAACGCTTCTTTAGCAACAAGTGCATTTGCAGCGTTAGCGACTTCTGTATAGTGGCCTTCTTCTTCAATAAACTTTTGATAATCATAAAAACGATCGGGGTCAAGTAAACGTAAGCGTGCAAAATGGCTTTCATGACCTAATTGATCAGGTGTTGCCGTTAGCAATAATACCCCTGGAATATTTTGTGCTAATTGTTCTACGCATAGATATTCTATGCTTGGCTCATCTTTGTGCCAATTTAAATGGTGCGCTTCATCAACAACCATTAAGTCCCAATCTTCAGCAATTAGGTCTTCATAACACTCTGGATTATTAGTCACAAAATCTAAGTTAACTAAGACTAATTGCTCTGCACTAAATGGGTTTTCTTGTTCTCCAGAGTTTTTTATTTCTTGGCAGCGCTCGTTGTCAAAAATACTAAAATGCAAATTAAAACGACGTAGCATTTCAACTAACCACTGATGCATCAACGATTCAGGCACAATAATAAGAATACGTTGTGCACGACCAGTAACTAACTGCTGGTGAATAATTAAACCCGCTTCAATGGTTTTACCTAAACCAACTTCGTCTGCAAGCAATACACGGGGCGCAAATCGACTCCCTACTTCCTCTGCAATATATAACTGATGAGGAATTAAACTGACTCGGCCACCACTTAAGCCCATTAAAGGAGATTGCTGCTGAGTATGTTGGTGCTTTAAGCTGTCTTTACGTAAACGGAACCAGTCTAAACGGTCTACTTGGCCATTCAATAAACGGTCATGAGGTTTATTAAACTTAATAAAATGGTCAATCATCACTTCTTTTAATGAAACTGCTTCACCTGTGTCTTGTCGCTTACCATGATAAGTCAGTAAGTTGTCAATTTCCTCGACATTTTCAACCGTTAACATCCAACCTTCATGGCTAGGAACACTGTCACCTTGATTGAAAATAACACGGGTTAATGGTGCATTGGCTATGGCATATTGGCGAGACTCACCTGTAGCGGTAAATACTACAGAAACAAAACGATGTTCAACTGCCATTATCGTGCCTAATCCTTGATCCGACTCTCCATCACTTATCCATCGTTGACCAGGGTGAAATACCATATAAAAAACTCCAAAATTAAACACTTGTGCGACTTTCAAAGACAATCGCAGCAGATATACCATCTCAGGTATTAAAAAAGGGCGCTATAATAACGTTAATCATAGCTGTGATCATTAAAAAATGTAGAGTAATTGCATTTGTCTTTCACTTAAGCTTGATTGAAGATAAATAATGGCAAAAAGCTGCTTGCCAGTAGTAAATTTAGCTGGCAAAGTGGAATTATCATTCAGGTAATGAGGTGATGGTTTCAATTAGTATAGTTACTGTTTTTGGTTTTTTAGTCAGCAGTTGAATACTACGTGATTAAGCCTAGCTTACTTAACGATTCATCTGTGTCCGTTAACTTAGATCGGAGATCTTAGTATGAATGAAGAAAAAATTATTTACGTATTAGATACGAATATTTTATTACACGAACCTTTCGCTTTTCTCTCCTTTAAAGAGCACGACGTGGTTGTCCCCATGACAGTGCTAGAAGAATTAGACTCTATTAAAGATCGACGTAAAGATGTCAGCCGCGATGCTCGCGTTGCAATTCGTGCACTTGAAGACACTCTTGTTGATGCTAGCCCAGAAGAAGTTCTCGCTGGTGTAAAATTGCCACAAAATGATGCTGAACATCCCAGTGGTTGTTTGTCTATTTTTAACGATTATACGTTAGAACAGAAGTCTGGCAGCTTATCTTTCAATGAGAATGACAATCGCATAATTAATGCTGCTTTGTATATTCAAGAAAATAAATCCTCAAGCAAAGTAGTACTAGTGACAAAAGACATAAATATGCGTTTAAAAGCAAAAGGTGCTGGCTTAGCGTATGTTGAAGATTACCGAACAGATCAACTCATCGATGACATTAAGTTTTTAACCAAAGGTTTTCATAAGTTTCCCGGTGATTTCTGGCAACATGTTAGCGACTGCGAAAGTGAAACAGAGGGTCGAAATACCACTCATTATATTAAACGTGAAGTGCTGCCAAATACCTACATGAATGAATACTTGATTGATGATGGTGAACACTTTGCGGGTAAAGTTACTGGCTGGGACGATGAAAAGCTAGCAGTCATGGACTTAAGCCGCGAGCGTTTAATGTCGAAGCAAGCATGGGGCATTCACCCTAAAAATATATATCAGGGCATGGCAATGGATGCTTTACTTGACCCAACCATAGACTTAGTCATTTTAACCGGCCCTGCTGGTTGTGGTAAAACATTATTAGCACTTGCATCAGCGCTTGAACAAGTTATTGAAAGGGGGTTATACGATAAAGTTCTTGTTACGCGTAGTACGCCCGAAATTGCCGAATCGATAGGCTTTTTGCCAGGTACTGAAGAGGAAAAAATGGCGCCATGGTTAGCGGCAATTACTGACTCATTAGAAGTACTACACAAACAAGACGAAAATATGAATGGCAGCCTTGATTACATTATGGAAAAAGCCAACATTCAATTTAAGTCGGTTAATTTCATGCGTGGTCGCAGTATTCAAAACTCTTTGGTTTTACTCGATGAATGCCAAAACTTAACGGCATCGCAACTCAAAACAATTATTACCCGCTGTGGTGAAGGCACAAAAATTGTGTGCTCTGGGAACCTAGCTCAAATTGACAGTAATTACTTAACAGCGGTTACTTCAGGATTAACATATATTGTTGAGCGTTTTAAAAACTTTCCCGGCAGTGCCACGATAAATCTCAATGGCGTAGTGAGGAGTCGATTAGCATCGTTTGCTGAAGAAAACCTTTAACTTAACTAAGGTTTATCATGGTCAAGTGGTCAAGTAATTCATCACTTTATCTACCTTTTCAAGGCTTATCATTAGAACGTTTAGTCGAGAAAAATTATTTAATAGCTTACCAATTACTAATGTATAGACATAATTGCTAACGGTTTAATCCTAAACAATGTTGTATTAATGGTTCTTATAAAAGCGTCTTATTAAATAAAATAATAAGACGCTTATTAAATAAAGTTATTTAATATCAGTGCTATAAAATATTAAAAACTCATTGATAAACGCGCGTAAAAGTATCGTCCGCGAGACGAAAACGTATGTGCATCATAGCCATTTCTGTAGCTACCTAAAACAAGAGGAGGCTCTTCATCAAGAAGATTTTCAACACCAATACTTAGCTGTGTTTCAAGTTGATCGAAGTGATAGTTAACTTGTGCATCGTGCTGTACATACGAATTCATTTTTTTAGAACCATCGTAAGACCCCCAATAACCTTCACCATCAGCAGCCTCAACAGAATCAACATATCGCGAAGACCAAATTACCGTTAGGTCATCGTATGTCCATGTAGTTGATAGTATCCCTTTAAGTTCAGGATATGAGCCCGCACCTTCATACCAATTACCCGCTAAGTTAACTGCTGTAGCTTCCGTTTCGCCAGTATCGTAATCAGTCATCTTAGTAGCTTTAAGATTGAAATCAAACGCCCCCATCGAGCTAGTCGTTAATCTATAAGTAACCTCTGTATCAAAGCCCTTTATGTTTTGATATCCAGTGTTTTCATATAACACATAAAGCGCGTCTATTTTACCGTCAGTTGGATCACGCTCAACCATGGTTTCAAAACCTGCAATACCATTCGCGTTATTTTGCACTGTATCGTTTGCACTACTTCTACGAATAACATTGGTTTTTTCAATATCAAACATATCAAGAGAGATAGAAAAGCCTTCTGCAAAACTTGGTACCCAAACAACTCCAAAGTTCACACTTTCAGACTCTTCAGGTTGTAATGCTGCATTACCGCCACTGTACCTAAAACCACTAGGTGCAGCTAAAGCTGGTCCACCTAAATTTTGAGGACACCCAGGAAGACTCTCGTAATCATCAGCGGCACAAGGGTCGGCAGGAATTGTTGACCACCCACCGGTAATTCCTGAGTATAATTCATCAAACCCTGGTGCTCTAAATCCTTCGCTGTGTGAAGCACGAAATAATAAACCTTCAACAGGTAACCACCTTAGACCAACTTTTGGAGTTGTTTTGGTACCAAAGTCACTGTAATCAGAGTGGCGTGCAGCCATGTCCACTTCTAATAATTTAGCCATGGGAGTATCGGATAATAATGGCACGACAATCTCACCATAAAATTCAGTAATATCTCGCTCAGGAGGTCTAGTATCACTTAAACCACCTTGGAAAATACGGTCACCTTCCTCATCTATTGAAGCATAATCTTGTATCGCATGCTCAGTACGGTATTCCGCGCCAAATGCAACACTAACCTCACCTGCAGGTAATTCAAAAACACTGCCAACAACATTAAATTGGTATGAGTCCATCGAGCTTTCACTACGTGATTTAGCATCTCGTTGCAAGTAGGTAAGCATTTCTGAATTGATTGAGCCGACCTTGCCCATAAGATCCAGTGGAACACAACCGTCATTTCTGGCGCGACAATCGTCTGAGTTTCCTGCGGCTGCAAGTAAACGAGAGTATGAAACCCCCATCACATTGTTATATGACTTTGTACGTTGTCTATTTAATGATAAATCCCAATCCCATTCCTGAAACTCCCCTTTTGCGCCAACAACAATACGTGTTGTTGTTGCATCTATATTACTAACATCACGAGCACCTAATTCCATAAAGGCTCGTGCAACACCAAAATCTTGGCCTGTGGTATTATAATCATTATCTGCGGAGTAAGTGACCGAGTCACCAAAGTCGGGTGTAAATCCATAAGGTTGTGATTGTGATAGCGTTTTACGCTTGTTTGATAAGTATTCAAAATATACTTCGACGTTATTTGATACTTCACTTGTACCACTTACCCAAATATTTTCTACATCTAAGTCAGCTGCGCCCATATCGTACAGCCAATAGTTAAAACCATCTTTATCGCCAACAGGAACATCTCCAGGTGCCCAAGCCTCGTCCCAAGGATGATTATAAGGTCTTAAATCATCCATAGAATTAAAACGAGTCGAGTCATCTTTAAGTACCCACCAATCGCCATCTATATTATAAGTAGATCCAGTGCTAGAGAATGGGTCTCTGTTATTTGGCCCTCCCATGCCACGTCTATCAGGATCATTCTGAATATTACGCTCTGCCATAACATAGCCATCTGATTTATTTCGAGAGTAATTGACTAAAATATTGCCTTTATCTGTGTCTATGCCATAAGTCAATTCAATACCACGCTCAGCATTATCACTTTTATCACTAATGCCATAGCTGCTTTTAACTTTTAGCCCTTCAAAGTCATTATCCATAATGATATTGACAACACCGGCTATAGCATCAGAGCCGTATATCGCTGATGCTCCGTCTTGTAAGACTTCAATACTTTTCACTGCAGACATAGGAATAGAGTTTAAATCAGCACTGCCACCTACACCCGACGAGCCGAGCCTCCTGCCATTGACTAAAACTAATGTATTTCGTGCGCTTAAACCACGCAAAGTTGCCGTAGATGTACCACCTGAAAATTGCTGTGCGTGATTGGTTGCAGGACCTGTAATTGAGGGCATCTTTTGTAAAAATTGACCCACATTAGTCATAGCCGAGGCATCTAGATCTGCTCTATTAAAAGCGACTATCGGCGTAATTCCTTCAATATCGGTACGAGCAATACGAGAACCCGTAACGCTAATCACTTCAACCTCTTTCTCTCCTTCTTTTATTTCTTCTGCGTATGTAACAGGCGCTCCAACGCTAGCTAAAACAGCTAATGCGATGGCGGTTTTTTTTATTTGATTATATTTCATGATTTCCCTTGTGTTTTTGTTTTTATTTTCTTTTGTATATTGTATATTCAGTATTGATAATTAGCAGAAACATAGAGGGTAATCATGTGGAAATGTCATGAAACAAAGGAAGAAGGTAATGAAGTTACCTATAGGCGTATTAAGGTGCTTTCTTTAACCTTTTAGATTATTTTCTCAGCCATTATTTTCAATAGGTTTAGTAAAAGTCAGCAATAATAGCTTCTATCAAGGGTTTAAAAGCTAACAATGCTGTGCATAAGAATGGCCAAAGAGCTACTCCGTTTTAATTGATGGTCAAGCCACTATAAAGTCTGGTGAATCAATTAAGGAGGTTAATGACGTAAATTCGGTGGTTGAGGCCATTAACCGTATCGTCATGCTGATAAATACGCTAATAAAAGTAACTTAATTAAAAGCGACTTTCGACAAAAGGGCTAAAAACATGTCAATAGAAGAAAATTCGACATTAGAAATAAATGAAGAAGATCAATCAATAAGTGAACATCAAGATGCACAAGTAAAAGTAATAACACAAGATTATTATTTACATGGCGATGATGGTTATTTATTTAACGAGAGTGATGAATGCAGTTTTATAAAAGGCTACAACTAATACAACAAACACTCGTTGGTGAATCTACTTGATAAAATTAAGTGCAGGTAAATTATATGCGTCATGCTTCTAGCCGAATAGAAACTATTGCGTCTCTTATTTCACTAAAAAGTATTATAGTGATCTTATTTATTAATTCGATGTGTGCTTTTTTAAAAACGATATATCACTTAACGGTAGTTGAAAATAGTTTTGACTTTTTCTTTGCTGAATTTTACGGCTACTTAAAAGTAATGAATGTTTTTGGCTTTTCTTTGGCATTTTCATATTTAGTGTTATCGCTTGGCCCTGACAATAAAATGTCAATTACCCGTATTGCGATGATAGGTTTGGCTTCCTTCGTAATAAGCTTTCCTTTTATATATCTTACCGGTAGTCCCTGGAATGAAAGTTCACTACACCCCTTTCTACAGGTAAGTATCTACTCTTTATCCACGTTAATTTTTTCAGCATGGGCGATCATGTTAATTATTTATGTGCAAAGTAGAGAATCACAGCCAAAATTCCAAATGCTTAAACAACAAGTTGCCGAACATTCTATTGAACGAGAAAAAGTAGAAATGGAGATGCATTTGTTACAAGCTCAAATTGAACCTCATTTTTTTTACAATACTTTGGCCAATTTACATAATTTAATCGATCTTGATGCTGAAAAAGCTAAATCTTTACTTGAAGAGTTAACTGAATATTTACGATCAACCGTGCCGCAATACCGTCAAAAATATATAAAACTTGATGACGAAATGGAAATGATAAGACGCTACCTCAATATTCAAAAGATTAGGTTTGGTGACAAACTTAATTACACGATAACTATCGAGCAAAGTTTATTAAACCATCCAATTCTGCCAATGTCTGTACTGACCCTTGTAGAGAACTCTATTAAACATGGCATTGAAAAACAAAAAGGCAGTGGGATAATTAATATCACAGGTGAAATCAACAACAAAAACATGTTATCAGTAATGGTAAAAGATAATGCCGGTTTAATGACCAATAATAACTACGGTACCGGCATTAGTAATTTGCTGGCTAGAATGAAAGTGACTTATGGCAACCAAGCGAACTTCTCATTAAGCTGTGAAACTAATAATGAAACATTGGCGATAATAGAGGTACCTAATAATGGTTAATATATTAGTGGCTGAAGATGAAGAGATATTGCGGATAAGTTTAATCAATAAACTGATAAAACATTGGCCTCAGAAAGTTAGTATTACCTCGATAGACTCAGGCTCTGAAGCATTAAAAATGTTAAATGAACTCAAACCCGACATTGCATTTCTTGACATACAAATGGGCGATATTTCGGGTATAGATGTCGTCAAACAAACCCATCATTGTTGTCATGTTGTGTTTGTTACCGCTTATGATAAATATGCGATTCAGGCCTTTGATGCAGGAGCTATTGATTACCTGTTGAAGCCTTATTCGGATGCACGATTAAAAGAATGTATTGAACGAGTAAATGTTAGGTTGTCGTCAGTCCCCTTAAATTTAAAACAACTTTTACTTAATGTTAATAGCACGGGCGAACAATTTATTAAGCGCTTAAAGATTCAAATTGGTAATAAGATTTGGCTTATCCCTGTTGAGGACATTATTTGTTTGAAGGCCAGTGGACGTTATGTAAAAGTATTAACCAAAGAAAGAGAAGCCTTAGTGCGCATGCCTCTTAAAAACCTTTGTGAACAATTAGATCCTGACATTTTCTGGCAGGTGCATCGAAGCACTGTAATGAATATCGCACATTTAGACTATGTTAAAAATATCGACCATGAGCAAATACAAGCTCATATGAATAATATGAAAGACCCTGTAGCCATTAGTCGCAGTTTTAGTCATTTATTTCGAAATTTGTCATCAGATTAACTGACTTCTAAGGTAAATTTTATTCAATTTAAAATTAAATACAGTCTATTATTACTGTCAAAAATCGGTTAGTTCATATCCTATTAATCGTGCTTGATGTCAAATACGCTTCCTGAAAACAATCAATTTTGCTATCAAATATTTATGTTTGTATTTTTGGTAGCTCATTATGATTAATAGCATATTAATTCCCACATTTGATCTTCTTCAAGCAGAATGCTTTTACGATGGTTTTCTTCGTTTATTTGGTGCGAGTACACGCCTAAAAAAAGAAAATTCAATTACATGGAAAAACAATGGTAATTCAGTTTCGATTGTTATCCATAAACTTGCCCATAATACAAAGCACAAAAACAACGATACTATCATAGGCTTTCCTGCCAGCACCCCTAATGAAGTTAGGCTAATTTATAACGCGGCATTAAGGCTAGGAGCTCGTTGCGCAGGTAAGCCGAGCAATAACGGATACGGTGATTTTTCCGCTTATTTTTACGATGCTGATAGCAACAAGTTGGGAATATTTTATTTCAAATAGTTTACAAGCAATTAGTAAACATACCAAAGGGGTTAAACCATAGATATTGCTTACGAACAAGAGATTGCTTGCACCATATTGTAATTGCCTTTAATGACCACATAGCTGATTTTTATGACACTTGACCGGCCATTAATAACCAAGACTCTTCATAACATTTTGATATTTTGATAATAATATCGGCTAATCACATCATGGCTAATTTATCTTTAAAGATAAATAACATAGCAAAATAACTCTAATAAAAGGAAGCATATGGTGGCAGTATCTCAAAAAAACAAAATAGAAAACTGGTCCTCTCGGTTTACATTTTTAATGGCGTCAATTGGTTTTTCGGTCGGGCTCGGCAACATTTGGCGATTTCCCTATGTTGCAGGCGAAAATGGCGGCGCAGCTTTTATCATCGTTTATTTATCCTGTGCTTTATGTATAGGGGTACCGTTGGTTATGTCTGAATGGGCAATTGGCCGCAAAGCTAAAAATGCCGCATCAGCCGCCGGAAGCTTTAAAGAAATAGCAATAAATGAAGGGCTATCAACTAAGTGGTCGGGCGTTGGTGGCATGGGTATTATCGCAGTATTTATGATGATGCTTACTTATACTGTCATCACGGGCTGGACACTCGACTATTTTTCATTGGCTGTTATGGGCAAGTTTTCCGCCATGACCTCAGAAAAATCAGCTGTAATTTTTGATGGTTTAATGTCAGATCCTTTACGATTAATATTTTGGCATACTGTTGTGGTATTCATTACAGTCTTTGTTAATTCTAAAGGCGTGCAAGGCGGTATCGAAAAAGCTGTAAGAATATTAATGCCTTCATTATTAGTGTGTTTACTGGTTATGGTGGTTTATTCTGCAATCGTTGGTGATATGGCAGCAGCTCTTCATTTTTTATTAACACCTGATTTTAGTTTGATCACCGGGGAAACATTTCTATTAGCGTTAGGGCAAGCATTTTTCTCTATTGGCATTGCAATGGCAGTTATGGTGACTTATGGATCATACTTAGATAAAAGCGCACCTATAGGACAAAACTCATTTATTGTCGTTTTTGCTGATACCTTTGTCGCTATGTTAGCTGGATTTGCGATATTCCCGCTGGTGTTTGCGCATGGTTTAACACCTGACGCAGGAGCTGGACTTGTTTTTCAAGTGCTCCCCATAGCATTAAGCGATTTAGCTGGTGGGCAAATTTTCACTGCCATTTTCTTCTTATTACTGATTGCCGCGGCGCTAACATCGTGTATCGGTAACTTTGAACCTATCGTTGCATGGACGACAGAAAGGTCAAAAATGTCTCGTCAAAAAGCTACCTACTTAGCTGGTGCCGTATTGTGGTTACTGGGACTATTATCAGTGCTTTCGCTCAATATACTCAAAGACTTCCACCCTTTTGACTTTATTCACTTACTCGAAAACAAATCTATTTTTGAAAGTTTAGATTATATTTCGGCCAGTATTTTGCTGCCAATAGGAGGATTTTTAACAGCCATTTTTGTCGGTTGGAAAGTCTCAGCGAAAACAATGCAAACAGAATTAAATTTATCAAATCGTCAATTTAAACTATGGCAATGCTTAATAAAATTTGTTGCGCCCCTCGCCATACTTATCGTTTTCGTCAGCGGAATCATGAGTTAGTCGTAGATTTAATCACCTAAGAGTCATTATATGAATTTATTACGTCCTATTTATTTTATCATTTTGGTTTTAGTTAATGTGTCAACTTTTCAACAAGTACATGCTACTGAAAATAAACTATTTGTCTTGAGTTCTAAAGAAAACCTACCGATTGAAGGAGCTATTATTTATGATCGAAAAAACTTGAAAGCCTACCAATCAAACTATCAAGGATTAGTTATTTTAGAAAGTCCGAATGAAGACCTGCAAATTAAAGCTAAGTATCATCACCCCATATTGTTAAAAAGGAGCAAACAAACAAGCCAGTCAATCACCTTAAAGTATGATGAAAATTTACTGGTTGACGATCAAGCCCTTGTCCATAAAGAAGAGAACATTCAATGGGGGGCTGCTGATAAATATCGAGAAAATAATGATCTATTAACTTATGACTTGTCTATAACGGTCAATCCAGAGAAAAAGTTTATTGCTGGTAATAATAAAATACGCTTTAAGATGCTTAAAAATGATGATGTGATCAGAGTCGATCTTTATCAAAACTTAGCAATAGATAAAATTTTATATCAAGGAAAAGCACTTAACTTTAAACGAGAATTAAATGCTGTTTATATTTCATTCCCTACAGCATTAGAAAACAATAGCATTCACGAAATTGATTTTCATTACTCCGGTCATCCTATTGCTAAAGGTCGCTTTGGTTGTTTTACTTTTAATAAAGATGACAAAGGTATCGACTGGATAAATACGGCATGTCAAGGCGTAGGTTCAATGGTTTGGTGGCCTAACAAGGATCAACAATCCGACGAAGTTGAAAGCATGATAATGAGAGTTTCAGTCCCCTCTGCGTTAAAAGACATTTCAAATGGTCGACTAATTGAAACGCATGTTAAAAGTAATGGCTATACCGAATATGTTTGGCAAACACTTAACCCTATTAATAATTATAGCGTCTCACTTAACATTGGAAATTATGTTCATTTCGGTGAAAAGCTAGGTAATCTTACCCTTGATTATTATGTTTTAGAGCAAGACTTGGCTAAAGCTAAAAAGCAATTTAAACAAGCAAAACCAATGATGGTGACTTATCAAAAATACTTTGGTGAATACCCTTTTATCGAAGACGGATATAAACTCATTCAAGCTCCTTATACCGGTATGGAACATCAAAGCGCGGTCACCTATGGTAACGGCTTTCAAAATGGCTATACCCGAAACGACAATAGCATGGGAGATTGGACCGGCGTTGGAATATCTTTAAAGTTTGACTTTATTATTATTCATGAATCTGGCCATGAATGGTTTGGCAACAGCTTAACCAGTTATGATTTTTCAGATGCTTGGATTCACGAAGGATGGTGCACTTACGCTGAGGCTGTTTATGTAGAAGATCAGTTTGGTTATGATGATGCGATGAAATATCTTAATGGCTATAAAAATAAAGTCACAAATAAATTTCCCATAATCGGCCCGCCTTCTGTTAGTCATTGGCCTACATCAGACATTTATTTTAAAGGCATATTATTCATTAATACCTTAAGACATATCATTAACGACGACGATAAATGGTGGGCAGGTGTAAAAGCATTTACTACTACTTTTAAAAAGTCACAACTCAATACTGCAGATGTTTTAAACTTTTTTAACCACTATTTTGATGATGATTTTGAGAAAATATTTGACCAATACTTATACTTTAATGAGATACCTACATTAATACTCACAAACAAAAACAATCAGCTAAAGTATCGATGGAAGTCTAATGTTAAAGGGTTTGATATGCCTCTAGATGTTAAAATAAGAGGAAAAGTGTCTCGTATTTATCCTACAACTGATTGGCAGGTAATGGCTGATAATAGTGAGATATCGGTGCTTGATCATTTGTTCTATATTAATGTTGAATCAAATGTCCTTTAGCGATTAAAAAATCAAGCTATTGCTTATCATTGAAACAATTAATATAAATTAGAACGAGCTCCATAGTCAGATGAATATGGAGCTCTGAGGTAATTTATTTACTGATCTTTAGTGTCTGTCGATTCGACAACATCGTCATCAGGTTTTACTTTTTCAGTTATTTCAACTTCAACACGGTCAACGCGCTGCAACCCTCTTGGCAGTTTATTACCTCTACGACCACGTTCACCTTTATAATGCTCTACGTCGCTAGCTTTAAGCGTTAACTTACGTTTTCCGGCGTGTAAGGTTACTGAACTATCAGCAGAAATAACTTCAAGCAAGCTGACAAACTCTTCTCTGCTCTTTGCTCTCGCTGATGAAATATTTATAATTTTATTGCCCTTACCTTTACTGAGCAAAGGTAAATCTTTGATTGGAAATACCAACATTCGACCTTCAGATGTTATTGCTAATACCAGCATAGTTTCTACATCGGCAATAGGTAATGGCGTATTTACTCTAGCGTTACTTGGCAAACTTAATAATGCTTTACCATTTTTATTTCTGCTGATCATATCAGAAAAACAACCGACGAAACCGTAACCAGCATCACTACTGAGTAAGTATTTACTTTCGTCCTCAGCCATTAATGTAGTTACAAATGTTTCGCCCGTTGATAAATTAAAACGACCAGTTAAAGGCTCTCCTTGGCTTCGTGCAGTAGGAAGCGTGTGAGCGTCAGTAGTGTATGCTCGTCCTGAGGAATCAATAAAGACCGCAGGTCGATTACTGCGCCCTTTAGCTGAACATAAGTAGCTGTCACCCGCTTTATAACTTAACGCTTCAGGCTCGATATCATGCCCTTTCGCACAACGTGCCCAACCTTTGTCAGAAACAACAACAGTTACCGGTTCACTTGGCACTAGATCTTTTTCAGACAATGCTTTTGCTTCGCTGCGCTCGACCAATACTGAACGCCTGTCATCACCATATACTTTGGCCGCTTCTTGAATTTCTTTTTTCATTAGCGTATTCATACGCGTTTTAGAATTCAGTATTTTCTCTAAGTATTCACGTTCAATATTTAATTCATCTTGCTCAGCTCGTATTTTAATTTCTTCAAGCTTGGCAAGTTGTCTTAATTTAATTTCTAATATTGATTCTGCTTGGCGTTCTGATAAATCAAAACGTGAAATAAGTTCAGCTTTGGGCTTGTCAAAATTACGAATAATTTCGATAACTTCATCAATATTAAGGTATGCTATGAGTAAACCATCTAATAGATGTAAACGTGCTAAGACTTTGTCTAATCGATATTGTAAACGTCGGCGCACAGTTTCTCGGCGGTATTCAAGCCATTCGCATAAAATGCCACGCAGGTCTTTCACCGCTGGTTTATTATTTAAGCCAATCATATTAAGGTTAATACGATAGCTTTTTTCTAAATCGGTACTAGCGAATAAATGATTCATTAACTGTTCGATATCAACTCGATTCGAACGTGGAACAACAACTAATCGCGTTGGGTTTTCATGATCAGACTCATCTCGTAAGTCAACGACCATAGGTAGCTTTTTAGCGGTCATTTGACCAGCAATTTGCTCGAGGATCTTGCCACCTGAAGCCTGATGAGGCAAAGAAGTGATAACAATATCACCCTGCACCACTTCATAAACAGCACGCATTTTTATGCTGCCTTTACCGGTACGGTATATTTTTTCAATATCCGTTTTTGGCGTAATAATTTCTGCGTCAGTTGGGTAATCAGGTCCTTTGACATACTCAAGTAAATCACTAGTCTCAGCTTTAGGTTGTTCGATCAGATGAATACAAGCATCGGCAACTTCTCGGACATTATGAGGTGGGATATCGGTTGCCATACCTACTGCTATACCGGTAATACCATTAAGTAAAATATGAGGCAAACGGGCAGGCAATGTTTTCGGCTCTTTCATAGTGCCGTCGAAATTAGGTGTCCAATCAACAGTACCTTGCCCTAATTCAGACAACAACACTTCGCTAAAACGTGACAGGCGTGACTCGGTATAACGCATTGCAGCAAAAGATTTAGGATCGTCAGGTGCGCCCCAGTTACCTTGTCCATCAACTAGAGGATAGCGATATGAAAATGGTTGTGCCATTAATACCATAGCCTCATAACAAGCTGAGTCGCCATGTGGATGAAACTTACCTAAAACGTCTCCGACCGTACGAGCAGATTTTTTATACTTAGCCGTTGCTGATAATCCTAACTCAGACATGGCATAAACTATACGCCTCTGTACTGGTTTTAAGCCATCGCCAATATGTGGCAAAGCTCTGTCCATGATAACGTACATTGAATAGTTTAAATAAGACTCTTCGGTGAACTGTCGAAGTGGTCGTTGTTCGATACCTTCAAGACTAAAATTAAGCGCGTCTGACATGAATAAATTTCCTGATAAGTCGCCCTGCACATTGGCAGTTATAGCAGTGACTTTGATTATTATTTTTAGGTGTTAAAAACTATGCTCTAGCTTATATGATTATACAGAAAGGGAAAATACTTCTTTGATAATTAGCTTAAATTAATCACGTTACTGCTCTAAATTTTCATTATAAAGGCAAACACGATTACGACCATTGGCTTTACCAAAATACATGGCTATATCTGCAGCATTAAGTAATTCATCAAAATCTGGAGAGACAGAATCTAAACAGGCTACGCCGATGCTAACTGTCACTTGCTGTTGAATTTTTAACGAGGAAATTTCCATGCTCTCTACTTTTTCACGTAATCGCTCTGCAATGGCTTTAGCCTCAGTGCAGTTAACGCCTGGTAAAATACCGGCAAATTCTTCACCACCTAAACGGGCAAAAACATCGCGAGAACGCATAGTCTCGCCGCCTAATTGCGCAATGGCTTTTATGACATGATCGCCAGCATCATGGCCATAGGTATCGTTAATGTTCTTAAAAAAGTCGATATCAAGTAAAATAACACTTAGTGGCTGCTGCTCGCTTATTGCTGTATTAACTAGCAGCTCACCTTGTTCAAACAAGGTTCTTCGGTTATATAAGTTTGTTAAAGCGTCTGTTTTTGCTAAATACTTCAAACGTTTTCGAATTTTCAACTGCTTAAGAAGAAGTAGCATGAATACAACGACGGTGATAACTAGAATCGAAATATTGCGTTGTTGTGCAAACTTTTTGTTTTCAGCCTCTTTTATCTTCAGGCTTTCAATCCTATTCTGGTTCACTAATAATTCATTTTGCTTAAGCTTGTGCTCAGTTGCATACGTTTTTTCAAGCTCAGCTATTTTTTCACTTCGTACCGCATAAAAATATCGATAACCATCAACAATATATTTATCTTTGTATTCAAAAGCTTGCTTAAAATCCCCTACATTAGAAAAAGATTCTGCCAAAATAAAATTTATTTCAGAAAATTCAGGTAAGTACAACTGACTCTTAGGAATATTTTTTCGCAAAGGTAAGGTTTTTTCAAACACAGCAATCGCTTCTTTATCACGATGAGCCGTATGCTCTATAAGCCCTTGGATAAAGTATATTAAATAATTTTCAGCTGCATTAAAGGTTTTATTAATAGCGATAAGTTGAGGAAGTATACTTTCAACTTCGCTTAAGTTATTTTCTGGATCTTCTTTTAACAAAGCCAGTAACGATAATATTCGAGCATTAATAGGTAATGGCTCATCGCTTTTTAACAGATTACTAGGCTTAGCATTCGGGCTAATATCTTTTGTACTTTTGCCCTTTTCTTGAGCTAGTTCACTTTCTTCGTATGATGCGGCATATAGTGAATTGATATTGAAGGCACCAAAACTATTAACAACAAGCAGCATTATTATTGGTGGTACAAATAATTTTTTCATCACGAGCACACCCTATTTCGGCCTTGGCTTTTTGCTTGGTACATAGTGATATCAGCATCTTTTAATAATTTTAAAAAGCTATCTGTATGCTCTTTTTGAAAACTTGCTACACCTATGCTCGCGGTAACTTTTTCTAGGGATTTATCATGCCATTGATGATTTTGTATAATTAAACGTAATCGCTCAGCAATATCACACGCTTCTTCTTGGGATGTTTCGGGTAACAAACAAATAAATTCTTCTCCACCAAAGCGCCCAAAACAGTCCGTCATTCGCATTGTATTAAGGCTGAGTCTAGCAATATCTCTTAATACATCGTCACCGACTTTATGACCAAATGTGTCGTTAATAGCTTTAAAGTTATCAACATCTAACATCAATACACTTAAACATTTTTTTTCTTTTTGCGCTCGAATAAACATTTTTTCGCCGAGTTCCATTAAATGACGTCGGTTTACCACACCAGTTAACTCATCCATCTGACTCATTTTTGCTAAATGTTTTTGACCTTGTGTTATTTTAAGTAAAAACCAAGCAAGAGCTAAAATAACGAGGACAGCAAAGAATATAAGAAGTTGTAAATTTTTTTCATGATAGGTTACATCACTAAGTTGCATAACTTGAACAGATAGCTCTTGTTCTAGAATTTTTTTCTGTAAGTCTGCTTGTTTACTTTCATAACTTAACCTTAGCTCTTCAACTTTCTCCATGTTCACGTCATTTTCATCTTTAATTAAACGTGAGAGAAACTGTGTTTTCTTTTCATAAGCTTGCTGATATTTACCTGTTTTAAAGTAAATTTTTGACTGTAAATCCATCAAATTATAATGAGCAAATGTATTCTTAGTTTCACTGCTATTAGCTAATAACTCTTCTGCTATTTTTAGGCTATCTAATGCTTCATCATAACGCCCCATAGCCTCGAGAATATATGCTTTTTCTACAGTAAAATATATCGGTGCATTGTGTTGTTCGACATCTTTTACGTACTGTTCAGCAATAACAAGATATTGATAGGCTGCTTCATTATTTGGCTCTTTCTTCATAACATGAGAATTGGCCATTCGAATATACACGCCAGCTAACACTTCATTATTACTAAATTTATCACCATTTTCGATTATCTCTTCCAATAATGGAATAGCTTGCTCATAACGGTTTGCTTCCATATGGTTAGCGGCAATATTTTGCAAACTATTCAGCGCGTAAAGTTCCATGCCTGCTTTTTTGAAGTGCTCGTATGATGCTTGGTAAAACTTAATCGCTTTTTTAGGCTGGTACATATAAGCATATAAAATGCCCAACTCACTATTCACGGATCCTTTTAGCTCTTCGTTATTAAGCGTATTGGCAATAGTAAGCGCGTCATTTAGCATAATAAGTGATTGTTCGTACTGCTCACTTAAATAATATATCGCACCTAAGTTAATTAGACCTTCGGCAATATATTTTTTTTCATCGAGTGACTCCGCAACTTCCAAGCCGTTAAGGTAGTTTTTTACCGCGCTCTCTTTATTGCCTAAATTTTCGAATGCAAACCCTCGTAAATATGAAAGTTCAGTAATAAGAAGAGTAGGTACGGTTAAATGCTTAGCTAGCTTTAAACCTTGTGCCGTGGCTGATAATCCTAATTGATATTGTGAAGTTTCAAGGTGAAGTTCTGAAAGCACTTGATAGTACTTCACTTGATTCGCAATCGTTAACTCATTAATACTCGTTGAATAAGAATTCAAAAGCACTAAAGCGTCTGTAACATTGGTATTTTGTAATGTTTCAACACGCTCAACAAAGTTAAGAAAATCACGATTAAGCGCGTTTTCATCAGCATTTACATCTTGAGCGGCGAATAAACAGCTAAAAATCAAACAAAAGGTAATAGCAATTCGAATGCAACAATTATTTAACAAATTCAACCCCTTATTTAAATTATTAGTATCAGCATGATGAATTTGAGTAGCAGTATAAAACGATTTAAAGTGAATGATAAACCGTTATTTGTAATTAACTATCTGATTTTGAAAAAATGCTAGAATAAGCATCGCTTTTAAGATAACTTGTGCGGCGTAGTTTGTTAATTGTCTCTGTAGCTCAGCTGGATAGAGCAAGCGCCTCCTAAGCGCTAGGTCGGACGTTCGAATCGTCTCAGGGACACCAAACTTATTAATAAAAACATCCCTTCCCTATCAAAACCAGTTAAAATACCATTAACGAAAACTGAAATTTAATCAAGAATGAACATTTAGATTAATTAGATATAGACAAATCTAAAAATAAAAAAGCCCCGTAAAACGAGGCTTTTTTTAATATTGACAATATCCGCCTATATTACTAGTTAGATGATTGTTCTATTGTAACGTCCTTGTCACCTGCAATTGAGATATTACTCAGTGCTGCTGAAACAGCTAATACAATTACTGCAAATATCACTGTTGTCAGCTTAATTCCCGATGAAGATGACCTGTTCATACATATTCCTGTGTCAGGTGTTTTGTTATTATTTTTACATCTGTACAAAACGCAACCAATTTATCTGATTAGTTACCACAATTCAACTATTTAAAATCAAAGATTCGACAAAATCACAAATATTTTTACCTTACACTTTATTAACAATTGCTGTTTTTTTGCGATTTAGTCTAACTAATACTAAAAAAAACCCTTTTTTGAATAATATTGTTTGCAGTTTAGGGGTGGTCTAGGCGAAAATAGCGCCACTTTCACCCTCACATACTTAGCTTAGTTAAGTATGAATATAATAAAGATTTGGAGTTATTATGCCGTCTCGTCAAGACTTGGCCAATGCAATTAGAGCTTTAAGTATGGATGCCGTACAAAAAGCGAAATCAGGACACCCTGGAGCCCCAATGGGCATGGCAGATATTGCCGAAGTATTATGGCGTGATTTTCTCAAGCATAATCCGACAGATCCTAATTGGGCTGACCGCGATCGTTTTATTTTATCAAACGGTCATGGTTCTATGCTTATTTATTCACTATTGCATTTAACCGGTTATGAATTACCTATTGAAGAATTAAAAAACTTCCGCCAATTGCACTCTAAAACGCCAGGTCATCCTGAATATGGTTACACACCAGGTGTTGAAACCACAACAGGTCCATTAGGCGCAGGTATATCAAATGCTGTAGGTATGGCTATTGCTGAAAGAACACTTGCTGCACAGTTTAACCGCGAAGGCCATAATATTGTTGATCACAATACATACTGTTTCTTAGGTGACGGTTGTTTGATGGAAGGTATCTCACATGAGGTATGTTCATTAGCGGGTACATTAGGCCTAGGCAAGTTAATCGCTTTCTGGGATGACAACGGCATCTCTATTGACGGAAACGTCGAAGGTTGGTTTACAGATGATACGCCAGCTCGTTTCAAATCATACGGTTGGCATGTAATCAGTGTTGATGGTCATGACTCTGCCGCAATTGCTGCTGCTATTGTTGAAGCTAAGTCGGTAACCGATAAGCCTTCAATGATTTGTTGTAAAACAGTTATTGGTTTTGGTTCACCAAATAAAGAAGGCACGCATGATTGTCATGGCGCGCCATTAGGTGACGACGAAATTGCAGCTACACGTAAGGCATTAAATTGGCCACACGCACCTTTTGAAATTCCAAGCGATGTTTACGCTGACTGGGATCAAAAAGAAAAAGGTCAATCAAGCCAAGTTTCTTGGAATGAGAAGTTTTCTGCTTACCAAGCAGCTCACCCAGAACTTGCCGCTGAATATGAACGCCGTGTAATTAAAGGTGACTTACCAAGCGATTTCGAAGAAAAAGCAAATGCTTTAGTATTAGCTTGCCAAGAAAAAGGCGAAAGCATTGCTTCACGTAAAGCTTCACAAAATACGATTGAGGCTTTCGGCGCAATATTACCTGAGCTATTAGGTGGCTCAGCAGATTTAGCAGGTTCAAACTTAACATTGTGGTCAGGTTCTAAAGGCATTGAAACTGATGCCGATGGTAACTACATATACTACGGTGTACGTGAATTTGGTATGAGCGGTATTATGAACGGTGTTTCATTGCACGGTGGCTTCATTAATTACGGCGCTACTTTCATGATGTTTATGGAATACGCTCGTAACGCAGTTCGCATGTCAGCTTTAATGGGAATTCAAAACATTTTTGTTTATACCCATGATTCAATTGGACAGGGTGAAGATGGTCCAACGCATCAGCCTATAGAACAATTAACCAGTTTACGTACCACACCAAATATGGATACATGGAGACCGTGTGATGCGACTGAGTCAGTCGTTGCATGGAAGTCTGCAATTGAACGGAAAAACGGTCCTACCTCGTTAGTGTTCTCTCGCCAAGGTCTTCCAGCTTTAGCACGTAACAATGACCAAGTAGCAAACATAGCGAAAGGTGCTTACGTTATTCAAGACTGTGAAGGCACTGCAGACGTTATTTTGATTGCTACAGGTTCTGAAGTTTCTTTAGCACTTAGCTCAGCAAAAACATTAACTGAGCAAGGCAAAAAAGTTCGTGTGGTTTCTATGCCATCTACGAATACTTTTGATATGCAGTCAAGTGAATATAAAGAGTCGGTATTACCATCAACAGTTGTTAAGCGTGTTGCGATTGAAGCAGCGCATACTGACTTCTGGTATAAATATGTAGGGTTTTCTGGCGCGGTTGTCGGTATGACAACTTTTGGTGAATCTGCACCAGGTAATGTTTTACTTGAGCATTTTGGCTTCACTGTAGAAAACGTAGTTAAGACCGTAAACCAACTATAGTTCTCTGCACAATTCCTCAAACTGCTGTAGTTAGTAGTTTGAGGATATTTCTACTCCGGATAACTATCTACTTATGCCTATAAATATAGCCATCAATGGTTTTGGCCGCATTGGCCGAAGTGTGGCTCGTGCTTTGTATGAGAATGCAGATAACAACCACCTAAAACTTGTCGCTATTAATGAACTTGCCGAGCCTAAAGGCATTGCGCATTTATTGAAATATGATACTACCCACGGCCGTTTTCCATTTGCTGTTGAATTAGCAAACGAGCAGCTTGTTATCGCGGGCGATGTTATTGCACTTAGTCATGAAAAAACTTTAGACGAACTTCCTTGGAAAAAGCATAACATTGATATTGTACTTGATTGTACTGGTAAATTTGCCAATCAACGCGAAGGTAAAATTCATTTAAACCAAGGTGCTAATAAAGTACTTTATTCTTACCCTGGCGAGCATGATGTTGATGCGACTATTATTTATGGCATTAACCATCAGCAGCTCAACGCAACGGATAGAATTGTTTCAAATGGCTCATGCACCACCAATTGTATTGTGCCAGTCATAAAAGTGATTGATGAAGCGTTTGGTGTGGAAAGTGGCACCATTACCACCATTCATTCATCAATGCATGATCAACAAGTGATTGATGCATATCACCCTGATTTACGTCGAAGTCGAGCAGCAAGCCAATCCATCATTCCTGTTGATACAAAATTAGCTGCAGGCATTGAAAGAATATTACCGAAATTTGCTGGACGTTTTGAGGCAATAGCAGTTCGTGTACCAACGATTAATGTTACCGCTATGGATTTGAGCTTAACTTTATCAGCAGATGTTGATATTGATGCAATCAACCAAGCGATTGTTAAAGCACAAAATAATGGTTTACAAGGAATTTTAGGTTATACCGAAGAGCCATTAGTCTCTACCGATTTTAACCATGATCCACATTCTTGTATTGTTGATGGCAACCAAACACGCGTTAGCCATAAACGCTTAGTAAAAATGTTAGTCTGGTGTGATAACGAATGGGGCTTTGCAAATCGAATGTTAGACACGGCAAGAGCCATGAGTCTTACCTAAATTCAAAAAATTAAACAAATATTTAAAAATTTACCTTATAGGAAACTTGAAATGTCTGTAATTAAAATGACCGATTTGGCACTTGCCAACCAAAGAATATTGATCCGTGAAGATCTGAACGTCCCCGTTAAAGATGGAAAAATCACTTCCGATGCACGTTTAAGAGCCGCACTACCGACACTTAAATTAGCGTTAGAAGCAGGTGCTAAAGTTATGGTGATGTCACACCTTGGTCGTCCTACTGAAGGTGAATATAATGAAGAGTTTTCACTTCAACCGGTAGCTGATTATTTAGCTGCTGCACTAAATGCTCCTGTACGCATAGCAAAAGACTACCTTGACGGCGTAGAGGTAAATGTTGGTGAGTTAGTCATTTTTGAGAACATTCGTTTTAATATTGGCGAAAAGAAAAATGATGATACTTTAGCTAAAAAATTAGCTGCCCTATGTGATATTTTCGTTATGGATGCTTTTGGTACAGCCCATAGAGCACAAGCAAGTACTCACGGTGTGGCAAAATTTGCACCAACAGCTTGTGCAGGACCACTATTATCAGGCGAATTAGAAGCGCTTGGCAAAGCATTAGACAACCCTGCTCGCCCATTAGTAGCAATTGTTGGTGGTTCAAAAGTATCAACTAAACTAACGGTACTTGACTCGCTAGCTAAAATTGTTGACCAACTTGTTGTTGGCGGCGGCATTGCCAATACTTTTATTGCAGCAAGTGGCAATAATGTTGGTAAGTCTTTATATGAAGCTGATTTACTTGATGAAGCTAACCGTTTAACTGCGCAAGCAAAATCAAACGAAGGTGATATTCCAGTACCAACTGATGTAGTAACAGGTACAGAGTTTTCAGAAACAGCCGTAGCAACATTAAAATCAGTAAAAGAAGTAGCTGATGAAGACATGATTTTTGATATTGGTCCTGACTCTGCAGCCGCATTAGTTGAAATTATTAAAAGTGCAGGCACTATTGTTTGGAATGGCCCAGTAGGCGTTTTTGAGTTTGACCAATTTGGAAAAGGTACTGAAACAATAGCAAGAGCTATTGCTGACAGTTCAGCTTTTTCAATTGCCGGCGGCGGCGATACACTAGCAGCCGTTGATAAATATGATATTGCTGATAAGGTTTCATATATTTCAACTGGCGGTGGCGCTTTCTTAGAGTTCTTAGAAGGCAAAAAATTACCTGCTGTTGCTATTTTAGAAGAGCGTGCTCAGCCATAAATAACTAACTATCGGTTACTTAAAAACAAAGCCTCAATTAATCTACATTGAGGCTTTTTTGTATCTATGCCATTTCCCCAGTACTGATTAGTGAAAAATCTTACATAACATAAAATTACCTTTAAAATAAATTTCGTTCTTTCGTTGTAAACTTACAAAACAAAAGCTGAATTCAACCATAAAAGTGGAGATATTGACGTTTTCTTTAGTAATAAACGAACATTATCTACAGTAACAAGAAAACAAGCCTATAAAATTCAATATCACCGTTAGCTTTTCCTTTGCCATGTCATTTTTTTATCTGTTATACTTACGGTACGAAAGACTAAATTTCACAATGAAACTTGCATTCTGACGTTTAGCGAAAATACTTTACGACACATACAATACTTAGGAGTAGTTCAATGGCTTTAATTTCTATGCGCCAAATGTTAGATCACGCAGCAGAATACGGATACGGTATTCCCGCTTTTAACGTTAACAACTTAGAACAAGTTAGAGCAATCATGATCGCCGCTGATAAAACCAATAGCCCGGTAATCCTTCAAGGATCTGCTGGTGCTCGTAAATACGCTGGCGCTCCTTTTTTACGTCATTTAATTTTAGCCGCTATTGAAGAGTTCCCTCATATTCCGGTTGTTATGCATCAAGATCACGGCACTTCTCCAAGTGTATGTCAGCGTTCAATTCAATTAGGCTTTTCATCAGTTATGATGGACGGTTCATTAATGTCTGATGGAAAAACACCGTCTAGCTACGAATACAATGTCGACGTAACTCGCCGTACCGTTGAAATGGCACATGCTTGTGGTGTTTCAGTTGAAGGTGAATTAGGCTGTTTAGGTTCGTTAGAAACAGGTGAAGCCGGTGAAGAAGACGGTGTTGGCGCGGTAGGAATTTTAACAAAAGAACAAATGCTAACAGACCCTGAAGAAGCAGCTGACTTCGTAAAGAAAACACAAGTCGATGCTTTAGCTATTGCCTGTGGTACTTCTCATGGTGCATATAAATTTACACGACCTCCAACAGGCGATATTTTAGCGATTGATCGCATTAAAGCAATTCATGAACGTATTCCGAACACACATTTGGTTATGCACGGTTCATCTTCAGTGCCACAAGAGTGGTTAGCTGTTATCAATGAATTTGGCGGTAATATTCCTGAAACTTACGGCGTTCCAGTTGAGCAAATTTGTGAAGGTATCAAACACGGCGTACGCAAAATTAACATAGATACCGATTTACGTTTAGCTTCAACAGGTGCGACTCGTCGTTTTCTAGCGCAAAACCCAAGTGAATTTGACCCACGTAAATTCTTAGCAGAAACCACTAAGGCGATGACAGAAATTTGTATTAATCGTTATGATGCTTTTGGTACTTCTGGTAATGCAGACAAAATTAAGCCGATATCTTTAGATACTATGTTTGATTTATACAACAACGGTGAGCTTAGCGCTGTTGTAAAATAAAGAATAAATCACAAAAATAAATAAAGGACTTCGGTCCTTTTTTTTTGCCTAAAAATCGTAAAAAACAATGGGCTTAATTATTCAAATTCACTATACTTATCCGCAATTTTAATGGGGAATAAAAATGAATAGCATATTGAACTGGTTCAGTGATAACCAAATAATCTTGCAAGAATATCTAATTAAACTTCTAGTGGCGTTATTGATCATTGTTATCGGTAAATTTGTCGCAAAGCTTATTCGTAAAGCAACTGAAAAAGTATTACAGAAAAAAGGTGTTGATCAAATAGTGATCTCATTTGTTGGTGGTATGATTTATGGCCTTGCTGTATTAATTTCTTTCATTGTCGCTATTTCACATTTAGGTTTTAATACCTCATCATTAGTGGCCATCGTTGGTGCTGCAGGTTTAGCCATAGGTTTAGCATTACAAGGTTCACTTTCTAACTTTGCTTCTGGTATTTTGCTTATTTCTTTTAGACCATTTAAATCAGGTGACTTTGTCGAACTTGCAGGCACTGCAGGAGTTGTAGAAGAGCTTCATATATTTTCTACTAAACTTAAAACCCCTGACAATAAAACCGTAATTATTCCTAACGGCGCTATCACCAATGGCAATATAATAAATTATTCCTCTAAGCCAATTCGCCGAATTGACTTAATTATTGGCGTAAGTTACAACGCAAATCTAGCCGATACCAAAGCAATTTTAACTAAAATAGCCAATGCACATCCCCTAGTATTAAAAGACGAAGAGATTACTATAGGTGTAAGCGAACTTGCCGACAGTTCAGTAAATTTAGTCGTACGCCCTTGGGTTAAGACTGAAAATTATTGGCCAGTATATTTTGATTTATTAGAAACGATTAAAACAGAATTAGACAACGCAGGAATTGAAATTCCTTTCCCACAACTTGCAGTACATGTAAACCAAGAGAACGAAAATGACCAATAAATTAGCTATCGTTGCCCTTTGCGGCTTATCACTTAATGCTTTTGCAGAAGAAGCTGAAACACCTAAAGATCCAATGAAAATGTCGGCAGAATTAGGCGCATTATTTAAATCTGGTGATACAAAAAGTACCGATATTAAAGCCGGTTTCGATGCTGATTATGAAAAAGATTTATGGCGTAGTTCATTGCGTTTCGACCTTCTTGCACGTAAAACTGAAATTGAAGACGAAAATGGTAATGAGCATTCTGAAACGACAGATCAAAAATGGAAGCTAGTGCTTCAAACTAACTATACCATAGACACTGAACGTTCAAACTATGTATACGGTAACGTTTCATATGACGATAATCGCTTCGGTGGTTTCGAAAGCCAAAGTTCTGTTTCAGCTGGTTGGGGTCGTCGATGGTTTGAAAGTAAAACAGGTTCATTCGATGCTGATATTGGTCCGGGTTATAAAAGAGATGTGGCTCGCTCTAAAGATGATAATGGTAATGAGGTTACGGAAAGCAAAGGGGCTTTCATTGTTCAAGCTCAGGCCCTTTATATTCGTAACTTAAATGAGCATGTTGAATTTAAGCAATTATTTGTCGCAAAATATGCGACCAAAAGCGGCGAGAATAGTAACTACCAAGCAGAAAGCTCGTTAACTACTAAGTTAATTTCAACATTACAATTAAAAGTTAGCTTTAAAGTCGACCATAATACTGAAGTTGAAGAAGGTAAAGAAAATACTAATACTCAAACGGGTATCACTTTAGTTTATAGCTTTTAAATAGCTTTACTCGGTTATTAAGCCGGGTATAACCTAGCCTACGATTATTCGCTTGATTTTCGTAGGCTAGTTTTTAACGCTTATTTAAATTGATAAGTTACCGAAAGATAGTGCTGATTTTGATTTTCAATTAAATCAGTGAGCATATTTCTTTCTTCATACCATGAAAGCCCTGCCTGTAATGATAAGCCATCGAGCAATGGTGTCATATTATCTGCAATCAATATATTCCACTCAACTCCATATGCCGCAAGTGCATCATTTTGGTCAACTTCATGCTGTAAATAAAACAACGTAAAATTTTCTATGCCTGCTTCAACATTATGCTGTTGAAAATGAAAACCAGTTTGCCATGCAAGTGGAACTCTTGCGTCAACTTTATGACTCGTTAATACTTGGCTTGTCGTTGTTGCTAATTGCCCTCCATAAGTCAGTAACGCATGCAGTGGCGTATCATTATCAACTTCGCTATCTTGATAATGGTATTGCAACTTATAATCTTTATGACTAACAAAGGCAGCAAGTCCAAAATCATTTCTTTGCCATTTCTGTTTATCTTCTTCAGCACTCTCATAACCTATTAGTGCAGCGTTTAAAGAAAAACCATAATTAATTCTGCCTAAATTTTGTTGAAAGTCATACTTGCCCTGTACACGATAGTGGCTAATTTTATCTTCTGCTTGAATTTGTAAACTTTTAGAAAAGTAATTTAGGTCATCATGCCCTACGCCTAGTTGTACTTTTAATTTATTACTATCAGATAAGGTAAATTTTTTCGCCATATCAATATTAAATAACTGGTTTTCACGTTTGAATGAAGCATTTTCATATTCACTATCGATAAACTCTGCAAACCACTCAATAGAATTCCAGTTACTTTTAACTGAGAGAGCACTGCTCTCTTGTTGATCACCAAAAGTAGCGGCTGCTTGCCAGCGTAAACGTCCTAATGGATCACCACCACGAATAACTAGATCAGCACCACTATCTTCATCACTCGCGTAGCCTGTAACCCAGCCAGTCATAAGTGAAGACTGTGGACCGATACCATAGTTTTTTGTTTCAAAATTTTGTGCTAAATTTATTTTTGGCACCGATTTATCAAGTGTTAATAGCTCATAGTTACCTGAAGGAAGTTCTTGCTCAGATCTACTATTATTAAGTGCTTGGCTATAAGTATCCTGCCCTTGGCTAGTGGTAGATAAATAAATTAGCTGATCATTAATGGTAAAAGCATTCGTGGCAAGCTTGCCTCCTTGGGTCAGTTGTTGCCAAGAATTGTCTTCGGTTTGCAAACGATAAACATCAATCGCTACATTGTTTTTAACCCCCTGACTCACTTTTTTCATATTATTACTATGGCTTTGCGAAAAATATAAACCGTCTTTTTGCCAACGTAAGTGCGAGGTATAATTTCCGCTAAATGGTAAGTTCACGGTTTGCCATTTATGATTTGCTAATTGGTAAAAGTGTATTTGCCAATGTTTTTCATGAATAGCCATTAACGCGAGTGTTTTTCCGTCAGGACTTATCGTTAAGTTGTCCATTGGTTGGTTAAGTCTCTTATCATCAAGTGCTTGATAACTGCCGTCAGCCAAAGAAACTTTTATCAGCTGATTAAACCCAGCAAAGTGCGAAGTCGCAATTACTGACTTTTTATCCGGAGTAAGAGTAAAATCATGAAGACGTAAGCCTTGGGTAATTTTTTTAACCTTGCCAGTTGTTAGCTCAACCTTTATTAATTCAAAGCCTAATTCTTGATTGTCTTGTCGCTGTGATTGTAATAACAAAACATGATTGTCATCTAACCATTTTGCTTGTCGCCATCGAGACTTTTTACTGGGCTTTATGACCACTTCAGCTTCACGATTAAAGACTGCAGGCATGCTATTCACTACATCATATTCATCGGCTTCAAGCAGTTTATTGTTAGCATCAATAAATTCATCTTTCGCTTTGGTATTTTCAACTAAGGCGAATGTACTCAGTGTGGTATAGCCTTTATCGTCGACTTCTAGTTGCAATATTTTGTCTTGCAAGAATGAAGGCTCGCTACTTATCACTTTAAAATTGTTTTCTTGCCACAATCGCCCAGTGTTAGTATTTAATGGTTTTGTTTGCTTAGCTGATACTGTTTGTTCAACGACAAACTTTTTATACAATGTTTGTGGTGTATCTAAGAATAACCCTGTAAAAGCACTATCAAAATCACGGTATTTTTTAGCAGTTGAACGCTTCCATATTTGCTTCAATTTTTCTTGGCCATAGTTTGCCTGTAGCCAAAATAAAAATGCACTACCTTGATAATACGCCATGCGATTACCTTCGTAACTACTGTTACCATTTAAGGCTTCATAACTAGGTAGCTGACCTTCCGTTGCCCACTGTTGCAACATCGCCTTGATATAGTCGCTATTTACTCGACCTTGCTCAGTATATTCTGTTTCAATTACTGTAGCGTAACCTTCTGAAACCCAACGTGGGTAACGAGAAAGATTAAGGATATCCGATTCAAGAAAGCTTGAATCTAAGGTTGAACGCCAGCTACGACTAGGCTCTGACATGTGTATCTTATGAGTAAGTTCATGACTGATGACTAAATCTAACCAATCACTATATGAGCCAAGTGCTTCTTCTGAACGAGGAGAGCTAGTAAATACTTTAACTATTTTTCCCGATGTTAGCGAAATTGCATAACCATTAGCTTGATGAAAGTCGTCGCCAATAAGAAAGTCTAATTTATCGTTTTGCTCAAATCCAACCCGGCCACTAACATCCGTATAGATAGGTTCAAATTTACTTGCTACTTGTTGTGCAAATGCCTGATAGTCTTTGTGAAAATGAATGCGGGCATGTTCTGTTTCAATTGTCTGTAAAGAGTCTTCTGCTTTTGCTTGTGGAGAAAAATATGATGAGATCGCCGTGCTACCTAATGCTACTAACAGTGCGAGAGTTATTTTATTCATTAAGGTTATCCTTCCTTTGTTTTTAGCTAACGTTTATCAGCAATAAATAGTTAGTCGTGTTTTTAATAATTTTATTACAAAGAAAAGTACTTTTATGTTTATAAACTGTTTAGAGATCGTTATAAAAGGTGAGTTCAAGCTGGAGCAATAGCGATTAAAAATTTATATTAAAATTTAGTTACATCCTGTACTTCGTCGTTCAATCCCATCCATGGCATCACGACATACGGTACATCCTGTACGTAAAAAGCCGCTTCGAAAAGCGGCTTTTAATCTAACATTAAACATTTATTTTATTGCTATTACTAGAAATCGTAACGGGCAGTAAATAAGAAGCTACGTGGTGCTTGATAACTTGTAGCATTGCCATAGTTAGGGTTTTTCGAGCCAATAGTTTTATCAAACTCAGTCATATCGTTGTAACTTGCAGCTGTATCTGCATCAAGTAAGTTAAATACTTTAGCTGATAATCTAACTTGTCCTGCATCACCAAGTTCAATATTGTAGTTCACGCTCATATCTAAACTTGTGATCCATTTACCATGACCGCCAGCACCACGAGGTGAAGCTTTGCCGTCTGCGTAGAAGTTATTACGATCCCAATCATCACACCAAGTAATGTTTTTATCTGCCGCACATGAATCAACATCTGTAGGGTGATAACCTAGAATATTACGAGCACGACCTTCTTGAGCTAATAAAACTAAACCAACGTTTAAGTTTTCAGTAATATCATAAGTACCAAATACTTTAAATTTATGTGGAATATCGTTTGAAGTTCTACCGTATGAGTTATCAGTAAATTCAGGGCTATCAAAAGAACCTGACCAACCTGGATCTGCCTGTGAATGCGTCCCACTTACTAAGCCTTCAGTATTACCTTCTGATCTAGAATACGTATAAGAAGCTTGCAAAGTAGAGTTATCGTTTGGCTTGCCTTCTAAACTGAATTCAAGAGATTGATACGTTCTTTTTGCTTGTGGTAAGCCAATATAATCAGCAGACCAGGTTACACCTTCACCACTGCTTATAGTTCCGTCACCATCTTGGTCATATGACAAATGAGCTGGTGAACCTGGGTTTATAACGAAACCAACCCAAGAGCCACTGATATCCCAATTTGGATCCAATTTAGCTGCTTCTTCTGGATTCTCTTCCATCCACTTGCTTAATACAAACTTCATGTTGGTATCTTCAATTGAAGATTTAAGATCTTGGTAGACATAGCGTGCACCAACAATCCAGTTTTCATTTAGTTCATGAGTAACTGCAACAGAAATTTCATCGCTGTACATAGGATCAAGATCAGCATCAACTAAGGTTTCATACGGCTGAGTAAAGGTACCATCACCATAGTTAAGTAAGTACATTGATTCAGGGTTAGTTGGTATTCCACCCGCACCAATTTCATCAAATTTAGCGTAATCGTATTGGTTAGTTTCACCTAAAGTCATTCGAACACTAGTATTAGGAGAAATAGGCATGAAATAACGACCATAGTTTACTGATAGTTTAGTAGTTCCATCGCCATTAACGTCCCAAATTGCGCCTAAACGTGGTGCCCATTGGTTATCCATGTCAGCATAAACGTCACCTTCGCCCGTTTTTGACTCAAATGCACTGTTACGAATACCAATATTTAAGGTAACGTCATCCGTTACATTCCATGTATCTTGAATATAAATAGCAGTATTAGTTGATTCAGCAGTACCGACACGATCGTACTCACGAGCTCGGTAATATTCATCACCTGCAGTAATTCCAGTAATTGGGCCTTGACCGATGTCAGCTCGTTTACCATTAAGCCAATCTAAAGTTCCTTGGCTCATTATGCGGTATTCATAATTTTTACCGTCACCTGCGTAAGCGATATTATCACTAGTTTCAACGACTTCTTGGCTATAACCAAAACGAATAGTATGATCGCCAATTTCCCAATCTAAATCTAAACGAAATTGTGTACGTTGGTCATCACGTAGTTCTTGTTTGTAATCGCCAACCCAATTTCCAACTTTTTCCCAGCCCCAGTTATCACGTCTATCCCAAACAGGAGAATGATCAGCAGTAGGGTTAATTGAATCTGAAGTTTGCTCTGTAACACCATAAATGGCATTTATAGTTATTTCATCAGTAATAATACCTGAGTAATTTGCTGACCACATTGAGCCGCCCCAAGTAGACTCGTTTGGAGCTGAGAATTCTGCATCTCCCGTTGAACGTGTCGAGCGGGACTGTTCCCATTCATTATTTAACGCAGTAAAACCAATGTTATGTTCATCGTTAATAAACCAATCAACTTTAGCTAACCAATAGTCAGCCTGCTTATTTTTTTTAGTGTATTGTCTAGTTTCAAGAACATTAGCGTTTGCGTATTCATCTTTTATGTCTTGAGGGTTAAAGATACCGTAGAAAAACAAACTATCTTCGATGATCGCGCCACTAGCATAAATGTTGTAACGAGTTTCCTCGTAATTATTGTCACCATTGTTGCTTATCATAATAGGCTCAAATGGATAGTTACCATCGTCATCCGATTGTAAGCTGTAACCCCAAGTATCAGGCGATTGCGACGCCATACTGCTTGGAATATAATCAACTGTTACACCAAATTTAAATTCATTATCACCAGACTTTGAAACTAAATCAGTAACACCACCAATAAACTGACCGTATTCAGCAGATACACCACCAGTTACGATATTCGTTTGTGCTATTGCTTCCCATGGAAGATCTATATTGCCAAGGCCTTTTCGGATATCAGTGATATTTAAACCGTTTAAAAAGAAGCCATTTTCAGCAACCGATGAACCATTAAAAGATGCGCCACGACCATAGTCTGAATCTGGATCAGCCGCTAAAGATGAGCCTGGAGCTAATAAAGCAACGGAAGTAAGATCTTGACCAACAGGTAACCTTGCTAAGTCTTCGCTCGTTAGTACGATTTGCGTAGTTGAACTTTCAAAATCCACCATTTGTACGTTAGAGCCAGTTACACTTATACGCTCTACGCCTTCTTCATTCATGGCAATGTTATATTTAGCTGAACTACCAGCTTTAACAATCACTTCTTTTTCTTCTACGGTTTCATAACCATTTTTTCTGAAAGTAACCGTGTATTTACCAATAGGAAGTGCTTTTAAATTAAAGTCACCTTTTTCGTTGGTAGTCGTTGTACGTGTAAGACCTTTAGTTTTATGTTTTATAGTAACTTGTACATTTGAAAGTGTAGTACCAGCCGACACAACTACGTGACCGATCAAAGCACCACTTGTTTTATCTGCCGCCATAGCAGCAGGCATTGAAAGCATTAATGCAGTACTAACAGCAAGTGCCGCTAGAGTTTTTTGTGGTTGAAAACCACCATTTTTAAGATTCATATCATTCACCCTTATTGGAACGTGCATCGCACGTAAATTACTGTTCATAACAGCTTATTTTTATACTACCGCAATATACTGTATACAATATATTGCGTCTGAGTATATTGTACAAAATGACAACGATCAACGATCATTTAACAAATGTAACAAATAAATATGAAGAAAGAATAAAATCAACAACTTGCAGATTGTATATACAGGAAGATAAAAACCGAATATTCAATGGAATACCATGGTGTTTTCCGAACAATGAACATACGACAGTTTTAGTAGAATACACTTAATGACTCTATAAATAATGAGTGAAATCCCTAAATTGAGAAGTTTTGTAATTTTATAAATCTTTATGTTAACGAAGAAAGTGAGCTTTAGATGGCATTTTACAATTGGTAAGCGATAACATTATGAAGCGGTAGATGGAAAAATATGAAAGCAATGTAGAGAAGGTAAAAAAAAGCCTTAGCATTTTTAAATGCTAAGGCTTTTGTTAATTATAAAGTATATAAGAGTAGTTTATTCCCATTCTATCGTTGCTGGTGGTTTACCAGAAATATCGTAAACAACACGAGATATACCATCAATTTCATTAATTATACGGTTAGATACTAACCCTAAGAAATCATAAGGGAGGTGTGACCAACGTGCGGTCATGAAGTCGATAGTTTCAACACAACGTAATGATACAACCCAATCATATTTACGCGCATCGCCCATAACGCCAACAGACTTCACAGGTAAGAAAACGGTAAACGCTTGGCTTACTTTAGTGTATAAATCATGCTTGTGTAATTCTTCAATGAAAATAGCATCGGCACGACGTAATAAGTCAGCATATTCTTTTTTCACTTCACCTAAAATTCGTACACCTAGACCTGGACCTGGAAATGGATGACGATAAAGCATATCGTATGGTAAACCTAGCTCTAAACCGATTTTACGTACTTCATCTTTAAATAATTCACGTAATGGCTCAACTAAGCCTAACTTCATGTAATCAGGTAAACCACCAACGTTATGATGAGATTTAATCACATGGGCTTTACCTGTTGCAGAGGCAGCTGACTCAATAACATCAGGATAAATTGTGCCTTGAGCTAACCATTTTGCATTTTCAAGCTTATTAGACTCTTCTTCGAAAACATCAATAAAAACATTACCGATAATTTTGCGCTTTGCTTCTGGTTCACTTTCACCTGATAAACGATCTAAAAACCTGTCTTCTGCATCAATTTTTATGATATTTAAACCGAAGTGATCACCAAACATATCCATTACTTGCTTGCCTTCGTCTAAACGAAGTAAACCGTTATCAACAAATACACAGGTAAGTTTATCGCCAATCGCACGGTGTAATAACATGGCAACCACTGAAGAGTCGACACCACCTGAAAGACCTAGGATAACTTCATCGTCACCTACTTGAGCTTTCATTTTCTCGATTGCATCATCAATAATTGATGCTGATGTCCATAATTTTTCACACTTACAAATTTCAACAACAAAATTTTCTAAAATACGTAAACCTTGCTTAGTGTGTGTTACTTCAGGGTGGAATTGCACACCATAAAATTTCTTTGACTCGTCTGCCATTGCGGCATGAGCACAACTCGCTGTTTGTGCAACGGTAACAAAACCTTCAGGGATTGCAGAAACTTTATCACCGTGGCTCATCCAAACGTCTAGTAAAGCATTACCGTTATCACCAATACTGTCTTCAACATTATTGAATAACGAAGATTTAGCAATGAGTTCAACAGCAGCATAACCGAACTCTTTGTGGCTAGAACTTTCAACGCCACCACCAAGTTGCTCCGCCATTGTTTGCATTCCGTAACAAATACCTAAAACCGGTACGCCAGCGGTATAAACGTATTCAGGAGCACGTGGAGAGTTAGCTTCAGTTACTGATTCTGGTCCGCCAGCAAGGATAATACCTGTTGGATTAAAACCTTCGATTTGTTCTTGTGTTACATCCCAAGACCAAAGCTCACAGTAAACGCCGATTTCACGTACGCGACGTGCGATAAGCTGAGTGTATTGAGAACCAAAATCTAATATTAGTATGCGGTGATCATGAATGTCTTTACTCATGGTTGTTTTCCTACTTTATTTAACTATTTATAAAATGA
>Ga0209291_1000556_pt1 | contig 35194 bp, 29 predicted proteins | sample GOMGulsemesocosm_FD_184633 | JGI IMG/M metagenome (GOLD analysis project Ga0209291, IMG submission 184633) | Methane-oxidizing microbial communities from mesocosms in the Gulf of Mexico - GOM9B Gulf of Mexico (SPAdes) (version 2) | ecosystem: Environmental > Aquatic > Marine > Cold seeps...
TTTATCAAGTAATTTATTCGCTTGTTGTAATGGTTTTAAGCCGACTGCTGATATTGAAACCAATGCAGCACAAACTAAACAAACAATAAATACGAATATCAGCGTTTTGCCGAAAGTTTCTTTTGAATTAGACATTACGAGCAAGCCTCCGTTTGATATTCCCTTGCACGACAAAGTAGTCGAAAAGAGGCGCAAATAAGTTAGCGAATAAAATTGCTAACATCATGCCTTCAGGGAATGCAGGGTTAACAACACGTACTAGGACCACCATAATACCTACTAATGCACCAAACCAGTATTTACCTGTGTTTGTGAATGAAGCAGAAACAGGGTCAGTTGCCATAAACATCATACCGAAAGCAAAACCACCAGTAACTAAATGCCAATGCCAAGGCATTGCAAACATGGCGTTTGTATCGCTACCAATACTGTTAAACAACAATGAAGTAAGTACCATACCGGCGAATACACCTAACACGATACGCCATGAAGCAATACCTTTATAGAGAATGTAAGCACCACCCAAAAATATTGCAGCAGTTGACACTTCACCAACAGAACCAGGAACAAAGCCCCAGAACGCATCCCACCAGTTAGCATTCAGAGCAAAATCAACTGAACCTGGAACAGATGCCGCAACAGCACTTAATGTTGTAGCGCCAGAGAAACCGTCAACGGCAACCCAAACGGCATCTCCTGAAATTTCACCCGGATAAGCAAAGAATAAAAACGCGCGACCCGCTAATGCAGGGTTCAAGAAGTTTTTACCCGTACCACCAAATATTTCTTTGGCAATAACAATACCAAATGTAATACCGATAGCGACTTGCCATAAAGGAATAGTAGCAGGAAGAATTAAAGCAAATAGAATTGAGCTAACAAAGAACCCTTCATTTACTTCATGTTTACGAACAGATGCAAATAGAACTTCCCAAAAGCCACCAACTATAAAGGTAGTAGCATAAATGGGTAAGAAGAACATTGCGCCGTAAAGCATCATGCTAAAAATGCCGGACTCAGCAGATAAGCTGCCACCAACGAATTCAAACAAACCTACTTGCCAGCTATCTGGTAAAGCGTAACCAGCGGCTAGTGCTTCGGTTGCTTGAAAGCCAATGTTGTACATACCAAAAAACATGGCAGGAAAAACAGCTAACCATACCGTGATCATGATACGTTTTAAGTCAATACTATCGCGAACGTGTGTTTGACCTTTACTCACTTGACCTGGAGTAAATAAACCGGTGGCTACAGCTTCGTATAAAGCGTACCACGTTTCTAGCTTACCGCCTTTTTCAAATTGCGGTTCTATATCTTCAATATACTTTTTCAAGCCCATGACTAACCTTCCTTCTCTATTGTGGTTAGGCAATCACGAAGAATTACGCCGTAATCTGTTTTGCCTGGGCAAACAAATGTACATAAGGCTAAATCTTCTTCATCAAGCTCTAAAGCACCAAGTTGTTGCGCACCATCGGTATCACCGGCACATAAATCACGCAATAACATTGTTGGGAGAATATCTAATGGCATAACGCGTTCAAAGTTACCAATTGGCACCATGGCACGCGGACTACCGTTAGTTGTTGTGGTCATATTGAATAATTTCTTAGGGAAGAAATGAGACATATATGCACGTGTTACAGAGAATTTATTAGGACCTGGATACATGTAACCAATAAACTCTTTTTCGCGACCTTCTAAGATCAACGAAAGCTGTACATGATAACGACCTAAGTACGCGTGAACACCTTTAGAACTACTACCTAAAAGTAGAGAACCAGATACAATGCGCAATTCACCTTCAGCCGCTTCACCAGCGACCAATTCGTCAGTATTAGCACCTAAAATGGTACGAACTAAGCGTGGATTTTTTGCCGCAGGACCTGCAAGTGAGATAATACGAGTATTATTCAATTCACCTGTAATGAATAATTGTCCGAAAGCAATAACGTCTTGGTAACCTAAGCTCCATGCAGACTTATTAGCACTTACTGGCTTTAAGAAATGCATGTGAGTACCAACTAAACCTGCAGGGTGTTTCCCCGCAAACTCGTTAACGTTCACATTAGCTTCAACAGGAATATTTGCCCCTGGCGCCTTACTAACAAACACTTCACCGTCAGTTAAACGAGAAAGAACAGTCAAACCATTTTTGAAGGCTTCACTTTGTTCATTAATAATCACTTCAGGATTAGCCGCTAAAGGATTAGTATCCATAGCACTAACAAATATCGCGATTGGGGTAGAATCTATAGCTGGAACTTTACTAAAAGGACGTGTGCGTAATGCTGTCCATAACCCTGAATTAACAAGGTTACTTACAACGTCTTCACGTTTTATTGAGCTAAGTTCTTTAGCCGCATATGAAGTAAACGTTTCTTGTTCATCGCCGTCAATTGAAATGACGACTGATTGTAAAACACGTTTTTCACCACGGTTAATTTCTTTAACAACACCGGCAGCATGAGCTGTGAATTTAACGCCTGGATTCTTTTTATCTTCAAAAAGAACCTGACCTTTTTTAACACGATCATCCACTTTAACAAACATGGTTGGTCGCATACCCACAAACTCTTCACCTAATGTTGCAACGGTTTTGATGGCGTTGCCATCATGGATTACCTGCTGGGGAGAACCAACGACAGGAACATCCAGACCTTTTTTTATTGTAATCATAAACACATGCACTACTTTTGATGGGAGTATCAAAATCAACTATTCACTTACCTAACCAAGCTAAAAAATAATATATTATTAGAAAGACTCGTTAGGTAAAGTAAATTATCGATTTCAGTGTATTTCAGTAAGTTGCTTTATTTTTATCACTAACATTAAACGTTAACTGTAAGAAAAAAGACCCACTGGACTAAGTTAAAATTTCTGGCGCGATTTTAGCACAAAAGCTCTAAACCTATCTACGCTCTCTGTTACTTTAAATTACAATTTAGTTGAATATTTTTGATTTCGCTCATTTATCAAGCAAATAATTAATGAGACACAAAAAAACCGACATTTTATGTCGGTTTTTTTATCATTAACGCAAATACTCAAAAATTAAATTAATGTCTATAAAAGATGGTTAATTTCTGTCATTGGGTTTACGTCAGCTTCGTAATCAACACCTGTAACACTAAAACCAAATAGTTTTAAGAACTCTTGATGGTAACCAACATAATCAGTTAATTCGTCAATGTTATCAGAAGTTACTGTATTCCAAATATCAGTAACTCGTTGTTGAACACTGTCTTCAAGTTCTTTGTGATTCTGACGATAACGATTTTGATCATCTAAACGAGGTGTTTCACTGTATATATTGTCAACAAAAAGGTTCTGAATTTGCTCAATACACCCTTCGTAAGTTCCATCAGCTTTCATCACTTTGAACATGGCCGAAATATAAAGCGGCATAATTGGTATTGCAGAACTTGCTTGCGTTACCACTGCGTTCAAAGAAGTAACATGCGCTTCACCATTAATGTCAGCTGTTGCATTATTAATAGCAGTTGCCGCACGATCTAGATCTTCTTTTGCTTTACCTATGGTCGCTTTTCCATATATAGGCCAAGTTAATTCTTTACCGATATAAGTATAAGCAACTGATTTAAAACCTTTAGCAAGAACGCCTGCATCATTTAACGCATTTATCCATAATTCCCAGTCAGCACCGCCCATTACATCAATGGTACCTTGTATCTCAGCTTCGTTTGCTGCTTCAACAGAGATCTCATCGATAACACGCTTTGATGTGTTTAAATTTTTAGTAGTAACACTTTGACCAATAGGCTTTAACGTTGAAGAATAAACTTCACCCGTATCTGGATCAGTACGACGTGGAGAAGCTAATGAATAAACGATTAAATCAATTTCGCCCAATTCAGCTTTAATGGTTTCAATTGCTTTGGCTTTAATTTCATGTGAAAACGCATCGCCATTAATATTCTTTGACCAAAGATTCGCTGCGTCAGCCGCTTTTTGAAAGGCTGAAGTATTGTACCAACCCGCACTAGCCGTTTTTCTTTCCGTAGGTGGCTTTTCAAAGAAAATACCTAATGTTTTAGCATTATTACCAAATGCAGCAGTGATGCGAGAAGATAAGCCATAGCCTGTAGAAGAACCAATAACTAGTACATTTTTGGGCTTTGCATCAGCTTGCTGATGAGATTTAACATAAGAAATTTGTTCATTTATATGTGCTTCACAACCAGCTGGATGTGCATTGGTACAAATAAAACCACGAATTTTAGGTTTGATAACCATAATAAGACCTTTTAATTAATTCTTTTTTATCGCCAAACACTTTGGCAATCTAGCAATTACTCGACAATTAATTCGATGTAAATTTTAAAATTGTCGCATAGTTTACTCTGCTTTCTGAAATATGAGGTATGACCAGTCGATCATTTTCATATTTTTGATAACTTTACACTGATTTACGCTTACCTATTTTGATAATAAGCCTTTAGCGTCAAATCATTGTACTCGCGCATCGACATTAAAAATTCGCTATACGACTGCCAAACTTTAGCAAAACCAGCATCACTGGCCACTTGTTCCGCTAAGACTTCATTAGTGTATTCTTTTAAAGCTTTCATAACCTCTGGCGGAAATTCACGTAATTTCACATGATGCTTTTCAACTAAAGTTTTTAATGCAACATTATTTCGAGCGTTATATTCATCTAGCATATCTTGGTTAACAGCACGTGCAGCCACCTCAACGATTTTTTGTAAATCTTTTGGTAATTCAGCAAGTGCTTTAGCGTTAATCAAAAACTCTAAATTAGTCCCCGTTTCGTGCCACACAGAAGAATAGTAATACTCTGCTGCCTGATGAAAACCAAACGCTAAATCATTATATGGGCCTACCCACTCAGACGCATCAATAGCGCCACTTTGCAATGAAGAGAAGATCTCACCTCCGGTTAAAGTGACAGGGACTCCGCCTGCGCGCTTAAGCACTTCCCCACCAAGACCCGGAATTCGCATTTTCAAGCCTTTCAAGTCTTCCATAGAATTGATTTCTTTTTTAAACCAACCTGCAAACTGAGCCCCCGAATTACCACCCGCCATAGGTACAATACCAAAGGGCTCATAAATTTCTTTCCATAGCGCTAACCCACCACCGTAATGTAACCAAGCATTGAATTCTGTTGCGGTCATTCCAAATGGTATTGCACTAAAAATAGGTGACGCTGGAATTTTACCTTTCCAATAATATGCGCCGCTATGCCCCATTTGCACGGTACCTTGTGAAACAGCGTCAAAAACTTCAAAGCCGGGTACTAATTCCCCCGCACCAAAAACTTTTACGGTTAATCGACCGTTACTCATTTCATCAACGTATTGAGAAAATCGTTCAGGACCTTTACCTAAACCAGGGAAGTTTTTAGGCCAAGAAGTTACCATTTTCCACTGGTACGTTTTTTCAACGGTTTCTTCAGCTTTCGTTAACGCTGAATTTTTATCTTCACCACAACCGTTCAATAACAATATGCTCGAAATAATCGTTAAGGTGAGACTTTTAAGGCTATTTTTAATATTCATTTTCAATACTTCCTTCCCTATCCATAAATAACATGAGGTAACCACGTTATTAATTGCGGCCATATGGCCAATATTAATAACAAAAATATTTGTATAGCAATAAACGGAATAACGCCTCTATAGATATCAGCCGTTCGGACCGTTTTCTCTGCAACACCACGTAAATAAAATAATGCAAAACCAAAAGGGGGCGTTAAAAATGAGGTTTGCAGGTTAATCGCAATCATGATGCCTAACCAAATGGGGTCAAGCCCCATGGCTAATAATATAGGCGCAACAATAGGAACAACGACAAAGGTTATTTCAATAAAATCTAAAATAAAGCCTAATAAGAATATGACGAGCATTACAATAAGTGTTGCTCCCAAAAGACCTCCGGGCATTTGAGAAAAGAACCCTTGAATCAATTCTTCCCCACCTAACCCTCGAAAGACCAATGAGAATAACGAGGCACCGATCAGAATTAAAAATACCATAGAAGTGATTTTTAAAGTGCTGTTCATGACCTCCTTTAAACTATCTTTAGTCAGCTGCTTTTGCCATATTGCTAGCAGTGTTGCCCCCATAGCGCCTACACCTGCAGCTTCTGTAGGGGTAGCAAATCCTAACAAAATAGAACCTAAGACAACAAACATGAGTAATAAAGGAGGGATTAATGCACCAAATACTACCTGAATTTTTGTTTTTCCTTGCGAAAGAGTCTCTACATCATCAGCATTTATACTAGGCACCATGTGAGGCTTGAAAATGGCGATAGCGATACAATAAGTCATATAAAGTAAAACTAAGATGAATCCAGGAATAACCGCACCGGCAAACAGGTCACCTACAGAAACAGTTTCAGGAGAAAAAATGCCCATATCGAGTTGCGCTTTTTGGTAGGCACTCGACAAAACATCACCGAGTAAGACTAGCGCAATAGACGGTGGAATAATTTGTCCAAGGGTGCCTGTGGCGCAAATAATACCGGTTGAAAACCTCACATCATAACCACGTTTTAACATAGTGGGTAAAGATAAAAGCCCCATAGTTACAACCGTTGCACCGACGATACCGGTACTAGCGGCGAGTAACATTCCCACTAAAATAACTGAAATGCCTAAACCACCACGATATTGTCCAAATAACATGGTCATGGCATCTAATAAATTTTCGGCTATCTTTGAGCGCTCTAACATTGAGCCCATAAAGACGAATAATGGCACTGCTAATAATGTTTGATTATTAATAACACCATACAAACGACTGGGTAAGGCACCAAGAAAGGCGGGGTCAAAGACGCCAATACTACTGCCGATTCCAGCAAACAATAATGCCGTTCCCGCTAACGATAATGCCACAGGATAACCAAGTAACAAAACCATGCAGACCACGGCAAACATAACTAACGCTAGGTATTCCATTATTGAGACACTTCTTTTTTAGGTGGCAAACTTTCATTATTGGATAAAAGAGTCTGTAAATTCCGACAAATTTCAGCGATACCTTGCAGCGACATTGTTATAGCCATTAACAACAATAAGCTTTTACTAAGATAGACAAAGGGTAATCCTCCAGCTTCTGAAGATTTTTCCATAATTCTCCAAGCCGTAGTTACATAATCAACACTGATATAAAAAATAAAAATACAAACGGGAAGTAAGAGAAATAAAGTACCAATAAGATTCACTAATGCTTTGCCTCTTATTGAAAATTTCTGATAGAAAATATCAACTCGAACATGACCGTCGGCTTTTAAGGTATAAGCCGCGCCAAGCATAAAGACAGTGCCGTGTAGGTACAAAACAGACTCTTGCATTGCAATCCAGCCAAGATTAAAACCATACCGCAACACAACGATGAGAAAAGTAAACAAAACCATGACCAAGGTAAACCATGAAATAACTTTTCCGATGTTATCGGTAAACCTATCAATAGTGTTTGTTATATAAGCCAACCAATTGAGCAACATAGCTGTTTCCAATAAATTTCAAATTTCTATCTATAATTTGGTAGGGATAAATAACAGGTATTTAACAAGAAGTGAATAGAATTATGAAATGTTGATCATATTTTATCAATTCTAATAAGTTTATTCATATTCAACGAGGTTTAAAAGGCTTTTGCTGGGAATTGACTTAATGGATTTGCCTGTAGATCTAAAAACGCTATTATTAAATCAATAACAGCGTTTTAAGGAGGAAATTAAATTAAGCTGACTTTTTACCTCCACCTAAACATTTAGGCGAAAGAGGAGTATTTTCTGCATAGTATTTTTCCCACTCATCTTTAGTATATGTATGAAGCGCTAATGCATGAATTTTTTCAGCAAGCTCAGTTGACAGTATTGAGTTAATCGCTCGATGACGTTTTATGAGTCGTTCGCCAACAAAGTCATCAGAAACAATGATCACTTTAAAATGAGATTCACTGCCTGGTGCAACATTATGCTGATGGCTTTCGTTAATAACATCAAGATGTATTGGAGAAAATGCGGAAAGAAGTTTTTGTTCGATTACAGCTTCAATGGTCATTATTATATCCCTGACGGTGCTCTTTGATAAAAGAATAATTTTACTTTGTTACGTTAATTATGCCATCAGTCTGGATGGCTATTAAACGATTACTTCGTTAATTTGTTAGTAAACAATTGGCTTTATTGAGGAAATATTTCTCATTTATTTATAAAATATAATTTAATCGTTCAAAGCAACTATCACTAGCTCAATTACCTATATTTTGTCACAATAGCCAACATTCTTCTAGGTGAAAAATAGAACCTCTTCATTATGATCAGCCCATTTATTGTCAACGCAGATGGCGTTTACGACAAAAACCTTTTTTTAGATCGCTACCCGGTGGGCCAAGTTAACCGAGCATTAGTTGCTTGGGACTCAGCCGACGAATATTTAATTAATTATGTTAATGAAAACAACTTAGCTGATAAACCACACGGCTTGTTAATTTTCAATGATAATTTTGGCGCAATCGCCGCTAATTTTACGCAATCATCTGTTACGACAGTTTCTGACTCTTTAGTCAGTAAAAAGGGCTTGGAATACAATATCGAGCAGAACGGATTATCACTTGAAAATATTAGCCAACTCGACAGTTTAGCTAACTTGCCTGATGATATTACTGTCGTACTGTACAAAATACCTAAAAGTAAATCATTAATGATTGATCAACTTTTATCTATTAAAGCCAAATATGATCAAAAGCTAATTTTTATTGCTGCCGATAAAGCCAAAGATATTCACAGTTCTACGTTAAAGTTATTTGAGAAGTATTTAGGCACAACTAAAACATCTCTAGCTGTGAAAAAAGCACGTTTAGTGTTTTCTCAACTTGATAATAAACAAGAATTCCCTTCGCCATTCCCCACAATATGGCCATTAGATAGCACTTCATTTTCTATCAGTAATCATTCTGGGGTGTATGCCCGTGAGAAACTGGACATTGGTGCGCGCCATTTTATGAAGAACCTGCCTGACGTTAAAGCTGGCACCCTTGTTATTGATTTAGGTTGCGGTAATGGTGTTATTGGCTTAACGGTATTAGCCCAGCAACCCGCGGCTTTAGTCACCTTTGTTGATGAATCATATATGGCAATAGATTCAGCAAAAACGAATATTAGTAAAAATTTACCTGAGCAATTTGAGCAATGTCAATTCATGGTAAATGACTGCTTAGCTGATGTAGAACCTAATAGCGTGGACCTGATATTATGCAATCCGCCATTTCATCAGCAAAATGCAACAACAGACCATATTGCATGGCAAATGTTTCGCGATAGCCATCGGGTGTTAAAAAAAGGTGGTGAGTTGCGAATTATTGGCAACCGACAATTAGGTTACCATATTAAACTTAAACGGCTTTTTGGTAATGAAAAACTTATTACCAGTAACGAAAAATTTGTCACGCTTTCAGCAATAAAATAATGGAATGAATTTGATCATGAAAAATGTATTTTTAAACAACCGAGTTAAAACATTAGCAACAACGACTTTGTTAGTTTTATTCACCGCCTGTGCTAATAATCCTACTCATGTGGTTATTGCTCCTGATTTAAGCATAACCAATAGCGCATCAAGTAAAAACATGTACCAAAACAAACAGGCAAGCATAAAAATTACCGATATGCGTAGTGCTCAACATGTTGTACAAATTTTAAGAAATGATGAAGCCGCAGACGTTTATTCAAGCCAACAACCGCTAAATAATATTATTGAGCAAACGTTAACTTCTGAATTAACCAAGCAAGGCTTAACGTTTTCTTCTCAAGCTAGCAATGCCATTGAAATAATTATTGATAACGGTTTGATAAGCGTGCAACAAGAAATGCTCAAATATCAAGTGAATAATGAACTTGTCATCAGAGTAAAAGTAAATAACGGAACCCAAACATTAAGTAATACTTTCAAAGTTCGTGGGACAAGTGAAGGCCCGTTAAATGCCGACATTGCAGTATTAGAACGAGATTTTAATCAACAACTTGCTAAGTTATTAACGCAAATCATTAATAACGTTGAAATTAAAAGTTTTATAAAATAATTATTTAGCCATTTAAAGAAGAGAAAAAGATGAAACGTTTACTTTTTTTATTAATATTCTTGTCTAGTACAATCGCAGCTAAAAACATTGCGATTGATCCTAACAATTTATTTCCACAGGTTAAATTAGAAACATCAATGGGAATAATCATTGTCGAATTAGACCGTGTTCGTGCTCCTTTAACCGTGGATAATTTTTTAACTTATGTCGTTAAAGGTGAATATAACAATACGATTTTTCATCGTGTCGTTTCTGACTTTATCGTGCAAGGTGGCGGTTATGATGAAGACTTCAATTTAAAGAAAGTTGACGGAGATATTGTTAATGAATCCGGTAATGGTTTGAAAAATGAAATTGGCACTATCGCTATGGCGAAAGAAAACCGTCCTCACACAGCCAATCGTCAATTCTTTTTTAATACCGTAGACAACAAAAGTTTAGATCCTGGTCGACGTTGGGGTTATACCGTATTTGGCGCTATTGTAGAAGGTCAAGAAGTTGTAAATGCTATGAACTTAGCAAAAACTGATTACAATGAAGCAATGGGCTGGGAGGATGTACCTGTCGAGCCTATAACGTTAATTAAAGCAACATTACTACCGGCAGAATAAACTCATCAGTAAAAAATTCTCGTAAAATGATGGGCAAGAGGTAATGCTCCTGTCCATAATTTACCTATAATAAAGTCGCCTTCTTGTACTTTTTTACAATTTAACAACAATTTATTTGTTGTACATCTTTGACAAACTCTTTTTAATCTACGATAAATAAGGTAGAAATTAGCTGTAAATTCAACACAGCAGTAATTATATCTTTTTTCCGGTTATTCCAGCACAAGTGTAAATTGAGGGTGTTATGATAATTGAGCCGTTTATCAACGAAAAAAAGCTGCAAATAGCGCATTACATTAAAGCAGTGATTAACCAAACATTACATTATACCGAACTAGATAAGTTTGTTATCGATACAATGGAAGAGTGGACACTTTTAAACGTAATGGATGAAACGCCGGGGAACGCGCATGAACGAGTTTTTTGGCACCTTATTCATGAAGTCAGTTTGCACGGTGCACAATCGCTAAGTCATGACTTATATTTCAAAAGTGAAATAACCACCTGTTTAGATTTTTTTAACGGAACAGGAAGCTACCCTATTGACTGTATCGGTTGGCGCCCCTTACCTTAAGAAATATACTTATCCCCATCGCACCTCAATATGCGGTGTGATAGGGATATAACTACTTAATGTATTATATTAATCTTAATAATAAACTTCTGTTTTCAATGGCATTTTGTTAGCCTACAACAACGAATATATTTTCTAGGCATTTCCATGGCAACCCCACAAACTTTCAAAGAAGCTATTCTTAATAAAAGAATGTTAATTTGTATTTTTACCGGTTTTAGCTCAGGTTTACCGCTATTTATTTTATACCAACTTGTTCCTGGATGGCTCAGATCTGAAGGGGTCAGCCTTGCTGAGATTGGGCTGTTTTCATTAATCGGCATCCCCTATGTTTGGAAGTTTATCTGGTCTCCATTAATGGACAGATATTCACTCCCAATGTTGGGACGTAGGCGGAGCTGGATGCTCGCTACTCAAATTTTATTATTAATTTTAATTGCCAGCTTTGGTTTTATTAATCCTAACCTTAACATTTGGTCTGTAGCCTACCTCGCTGCAGCCGTTGCTTTTTTCAGTGCCAGTCAAGATATAGTACTTGATGCCTATAGACGAGAATTATTAAAAGAGCACGAATTAGGTTTAGGTAACTCAATTCACGTACAAGCTTACAGATTGTCGGGCTTAATACCTGGCTCGCTGGCTTTTATCTTAGCTGACCATATCAGTTGGCAATCGGTATTCTTGATTGTTGCAGCTTTTATGTTGGTCGGAATTTTAATGACACTCTTTATTAAAGAAACGGAAAGCGAACATCTTGCCCCTAAAAGCTTGCATGATGCAGTCGTTCTACCATTTAAAGACTTTATTTCACGTAAAGGCTTTAAAAGCGCCATGCAAATACTCATTTTTCTATTCCTTTATAAATTAGGTGACAGCATGGCAACAGCCCTGCAGACTCCATTCTTTATCGACTTAGGCTTTAGCAAAACAGAAATTGGTGTCGTTGCAAAAACAGCCTCTCTTATTGCAATGACTGTTGGGCTTGCTGTTGGCGGCATTGTGATGATAAAGCTAAGTATAAATAGGGCATTATGGTTGTTCGGTTTTGTACAGATTGCCAGTATTTTAGGTTTCGCAGCCCTTGCAGAAATAGGTCATAACACCTACGCTTTAGCATTTGCCATGGGATTTGAATACTTAGGTGTTGGTTTAGGCACAGCTGCATTTACCGCTTTTATAGCGAAAACAACCAACCCTGCTTTCGCGGCAACACAATTCGCACTATTTACAGCGTTAACCGCTTTGCCTCGAACCTTTGCTAATGCCACTACAGGCATAATTGTTGAACAAATAGGTTGGACATCATTCTTCTTTCTTTGTACTTTTCTCGCGATCCCTGGAATGCTAATGTTATTTAAAGTTGCTCCTTGGAATGAAAAAGTACAAGTGAAGACAAAAATCAAAACAGAGGAATTAATATGATCAGATTGTTCTTTATCCTTCCTATTATCATGTGTTTATTTTGGTGGAAATATTTAGATGCTAAAGGCTGTAGCGTAAAAGATGGGGTAAAAGGCTTTGCATATATTATTGCTTTTAATACTGTTTTAATCGGCTTTCTTGTCACAATGCTCTACGTGACTCACTAACTATTTCCTAGACTTGACCGTTGACGTGCAGGGATGAACTAATGCCTTGAAAGAAAGGATGTCTGGGAATGGCCATCCTCGGCTCGGGCATCCATGCTTCGCTCTACCTCCTGCATCCATGCCGTCGTGAACATCGCCGTTCTATGCCATCCATGGCACCACGTCATACCGTTCATCCTGAACATAAAAAAAGCTTACTCAGTAATGAGTAAGCTTTTATGATTTGATATCTTTTTAATTGAGCATTTAAAAGATTGAACGAAATGATGAACGACCACTACGACGAGAAGAACGACGGTTTCTCATACGGCTATGAAGTTCACGACGTTTTGACTCTAACCACTCTTCACGAGTAACTGTAGTTTCGCCAGTACGTTCTTCTTCGCGATTACGATAAATACAAAACTCTTCAAATGCTTCAATATCGTCTTTTAGTTCTTCAGCAACTAATTCAATCATGATTGCATCATCTAAAAATCCGAGAACAGGAATATGATCTGGTACAAGATCTTCTGGGTCACTAAAATAAGCTAAAGCACTTAATACATCACTTCGCTCTTCTTCAGGTATTTTCCATTCTGAATCTTCAATCATCGCGACTAAAGTTTCTAATTTCTTAATACGTTCACTAACAAACTCAGGTACGCTGCCTTTTATATCTTGGCTAATATTTTTAGCATTACTTAAAATTACTGCTTCGCTAAGTCCTTTTACTCCTGATTGCGCTTTACGCATTACATCACGAAAGTGGTCTAAGTCTGATTCTGTTAGTTCAAATTTAACTTCAAACGCCATTATAATTCTCCTGTATTTGGCTTCGCTTTTATTACATCTTGTTTATGTTTTATTATTTAACGTAATTCTAAACATAGTACATTTAATTGCTTTTTATCCGGTTGAGTTAAATTTAACAGATAGTTACGCAGACAGCACGTAGTTAACTTAAGTTTTTGTAAAAAATTATAATTTTTCCATTCACAGTAGCTAAAACATAATGCTATGATTTTATTCTATTGTTTGTATTTACCTCTTAATGCTTTTATGCCAAAAACCGAGTTAGTTAAAAAAAATGTTGATGTTACTGTCACTTCATCACTACCTGAAGTACCCGAGAACCTCGATGGTGCCATTGAAAGTGCATGTGAAAATTGCCATCTACCACTTAGCGGCCCATTTTGTGGGCATTGCGGACAACAAGCGGAATCAACTCTCAAGTATTTCTGGGTTGTTATTATGCACTTACTTGATGATATTTTTAGCTTCGATTCGCGAGCCGCACGTACTTTACTTCCATTAGTCGCTCGCCCTGCATTTTTAACCAATGAATATTTTGCTGGAAGACGCGTACATTACGTACCGCCATTACGCTTGTATTTATTTATCAGCATTATCTTTTTCATAACATTAAAATTCATTGTTGCCGGTGAAAACAACAATATCTTAAATGTAAATGACAACCATACCGTCATCACTCAAATCAAAGATCACATTGAGATCCTTAAAGAAAAGCAACTAAGTGCTCAAAATCAAAAGGTCCCGGATGTTGATGAGTTATTAAAAACATCGACAGATTTAGCTAAATTTTCCACATTGCTAACTGATATTAGCCAAGATTATACCCTTGATGAAAATGCAGATTTAATTAATATGACGCGACGTCTAGCTGGTTTTGAATTGAGTCTAGTTAATGATGAAGATCTTTTAGAAGGTGAAGATAAAGAAGACTACGAACAATTAATATCGAATATCGCTAAAGTTAAAAACGGTGAAAAAATTGCCCCTTTGAAAAAATCAGTTACCTTTGGTAATAATCCTGATGGGAGTTTTACTTTTGATTTTCTCAGTGATGACAGCAATAAGAAGCTAGATGCTTTCGCTAAAACACTCGCTGAAAAAGCGGAAAAAGCCATACTCTCAGATACTGCTCCCTTAGTACAAGAGGCGATAGGGAAACTGCCGCAGTTGATGTTCATTTTACTCCCTATCTTTGCGCTATTGCTAAAAATAATGTTTTTGTTTTCTAAACGTCTTTATATGGAACACTTAACAGTAGCATTACATAGTCACAGCTTTATTTTCTTTGCTATTTTATTAATAGAGTTGCTTGATGTTTTTAAGGATTACAGTAAATCAGCATTCCCTTCAATTACTTTTACTATTCACATGATTGGTATCGCGCTTATTGTTTGGGTCCCTATTTATTTGTTCATCATGCAAAAACGTGTTTATAAACAGGGCTACATTTTTACTTTTATAAAATATCAATTTATAGGTATCGCTTATATGATGTTAATAGGCTTTACGGGCGTAATTGCTTTTATTTGGGGTTTGACAGATATTTAAACTGAAAGATTAATTAACCGTTCATCCTGAACATATACGCTCTTTGCCATCCATGGCACCGCGTTATACCGTTCATCCTGAACATAAAAAGCCGGATAAGTGATTAACTTATCCGGCTTTTTTATTAACTATATTAGCTGCTTATTATTTAAATAATTATTCAGCTAATGGACGCATATGTGGGAATAAAATAACGTCTTTAATCGTTGGTGAATCGGTAAATAACATCACTAAACGGTCAATACCAATACCTTCACCTGCAGTTGGTGGTAGGCCATATTCCAGAGCGTTGATATAATCAGCATCAAAATGCATAGCTTCATCATCACCGGCATCTTTTTCAGCCACTTGTTTTTGAAAGCGTTCGGCTTGATCTTCTGCATCGTTAAGCTCAGAAAAACCATTTGCTAGCTCTCGGCCACCAACAAAGAATTCAAATCTGTCGGTTATGAATGAATTTTCATCGTTACGACGAGCAAGTGGTGAAACTTCCCATGGGTATTCTGTAATGAATGTTGGTTGGTCTAATAAATGCTCTGCCACTTCTTCAAAGATTTCACAGATGTATTTACCTGGGCCCCATACTTTAGACGCTTCACTTTCTTTAACGCCAACAGCTTTTGCCATCGCTTTGATTGCATCAAAGTTGTTCTCTGGATCACGTAAGGCCGCTTCATCAAGTGTTTCAGCGCCACGATGATCTTTACCGTATTGTAAAATAGCATCAACCATAGATAAACGTGCAAATGGCTTACCTAAATCGTAGAATTTTTCTTCTACTACTTCGCCATCGCTATTTTTAACGGTATTACGAATAGTGGTAGTACCTAATACATCTTGTGCAATAGTACGTAACATTTCTTCGGTAGTATTCATCAGGTCATGGTAATCAGCGTAAGCTTGGTAGAATTCAATCATGGTGAATTCTGGGTTATGACGTGTTGAAATACCTTCGTTACGGAAACTACGGTTAATTTCAAAGACACGGTCAAAACCACCAACCACTAAACGTTTTAAGTTAAGCTCTGGCGCAATACGTAGGTACATATCAAGATCAAAGGTATTATGATGCGTCATAAAAGGTTTAGCTGTAGCGCCACCAGGGATGATTTGTAACATCGGCGTTTCAACTTCCATAAAGTCACGCTGCGTTAAGAAGTTACGGATACCGGCAACAATTTTAGAACGCACTTTAAAAGTATTACGGGTATCTTCATTGATAATTAAATCAACATAACGCTGACGATACTTAGTTTCTTGGTCTGACAAGCCATGGAATTTTTCTGGTAATGGACGTAATGACTTAGTTAACAGAGAATATTCATTCATGTTCACGTAAAGATCACCTTTACCTGATTTATGCAAAATACCTCTAATACCAACAATATCACCAATATCTAATGATCCCCATTTAGCTCTTATTTCTTTTTGTACAGTTTTTTCAGCATAACCTTGAATAGAACCTGACGAGTCCTGTATCACTAAAAATGGTCCACGCTTAGCCATAACACGACCTGCAATAGCGTAAGTTACTTGTAACTCTTCAAGCTCTTCTTTGGTTTTTTCACCATGTTCAGCTTGAATATCTGCAGCTAAATGTTCACGATTAAAATCGTTAGGAAAACCATTAGCTGAACAATTAGAGCGAATTTTTTCAAGTTTTACACGACGTTCTGCAATTAGTTTATTTTCGTCTTGTGCTGCGGGTGTGTTATCGGCTTTATCTGTCATTTTATTTCTCAACGTTATCTTTAATTTTTCAATGGTATAATTGTTAGCTTAATTTGAACTTAACACTACAATCCAGATTTTAAGCTGGCTTCTAAAAATTTGTCTAAATCGCCATCTAAAACCGCTTGTGTGTTTCGGTTTTCAACGCCGGTACGTAAATCTTTAATTCGGCTATCGTCTAAAACGTATGAACGTATTTGACTACCCCAACCTATATCAGATTTTCCGTCTTCTAACTCTTGTTTGCCTTCATTTTTCTTTTGCATTTCCATTTCAAAAAGCTTGGCTTTAAGCAATTTCATCGCCGTTGCACGGTTTTTATGCTGAGAGCGGTCAGCCTGACAAGCAACAACAGCCCCTGTCGGTTCATGCGTAATACGAATAGCAGAGTCTGTTTTATTCACATGTTGACCACCAGCACCAGATGCGCGAAAGGTATCAATGCGTAAATCAGCAGGATTAATATCTATTTCAATATTATCGTCAATTTCAGGATAAATAAATGCCGATGCAAAAGATGTATGGCGACGACCACTTGAGTCAAATGGTGACTTTCGAACAAGTCGATGAACACCTGTTTCAGTGCGTAACCAGCCATATGCATATTCACCGGTATATTTAATGGTACATCCTTTAATACCAGCAACATCACCGTCAGTGACTTCAATCGCTTCGGTTTTATAACCGTGTGCTTCACCCCAACGCAAGTACATACGCATTAGCATTTCAGCCCAGTCTTGTGCTTCAGTGCCACCAGAGCCTGATTGAATATCTAAGTAACAGCTATTTTCGTCATGTTCGCCAGCAAACATTCGACGAAACTCTAATTTTTCTAAACTTTTTTCTAAGGCTTTTATTTCTTCTGTCGCGTCTTCGAAGGTTTCTTCGTCTTCTTCTTCTACAGCAAGTTCAACTAAGCCTTCAATATCTTCACAACCCCTATCCATCTCGTCGATGGTTTCAACAATAGCTTCTAGTGAAGAACGTTCTTTACCTAAGGCTTGCGCACGCTCTGGCTCACTCCAAACATCAGGTGACTCTAGCTCACGAACGACTTCAACTAAGCGTTCTGATCTTTGGTCGTAGTCAAAGGTACCCCCGAAGCATATCTGTACGCTCGCGGATGTCTTTAATTTTGTTTATTACTGGGTTAGCTTCAATCATAGTTTATAATTTTACGTCGCAAATTTGGCGCTTAGGTGAACGCCCGAAAGAATAAAATAAAATAGTCGCGCATTGTAGCGTAATTTCATTGCTAAATAAACGCTTTAACTGACTAAACAGGGTGAATATAAGCCTAAGAATCGCAAGATTTTTATTCAAGGTACTCTACAATAAATTGCACACTTTGTTTGCCCCTAAATTCATTAATATCGAGACGATAGGCTAAATGCACTTGTTGAGTATTGAGATCTGGCCAACGGTTTAAGTCAACATTAAAAGCAATGGCATCGAACACTTTTCCTGATTTTTCAACGACGAGTTTTAAATGTTTTGAACCGACAATACGTTGCTGAACAAGATTAAATTTGTCGTCAAATAATGGTTCCGTAAAGTTTTGTCCCCAAGGCCCTGAATCACGTAATAATTGCGCAAATGGTATCGTCATTTCATTGGTGGGTAATTCACCATCAGAAGCCAATGTCCCTTTTAAGTCATCTGAGCTTAACCATTGCTGTGCATATTGATCAAACAACTGCTGAAATTTTTCAAAATCACTTTCTGCAATCGATAAACCTGCAGCCATTGCATGACCACCGAATTTAATAATAATACCTGGGTGCTGGCTATCAATATGTTCAAGTAAATCACGAATGTGCAAGCCAGGAATTGATCTCGCTGAACCTTTAATTTCGGTATTTTTATCTGTATGTACTTCAGAAACATCATTAGTTGTCCCAGCAAAAACTATACTCGGACGATGATATTTTTCTTTTAATCGGCCAGCGACAATACCTATAACACCTTGGTGCCAATCTTTTTGGAATAAAGAAATAGCGTGAGGTAAGTTATTCTCAGAGAAGTTTAAGCTTTTTAAAACTTGCTCTGCTTCTTGTTGCATGCCTTGTTCTATTTCTCGACGTGATTTATTCAAGTCATCAAGATCTGCAGCCATTACGCGTGCAGACGAAAGATCTTTAGCCAGCAAGCAATTAATACCATACGACATATCGTCTAGACGACCCGCTGCATTAATTCGAGGCCCCAAAGCAAAACCAAAATCACTGGCAACGATCTTCTTTTGATCTTTCCCTGCTATTTCTAACAACGCTTGAATGCCCGGTCTGGTAACACCCGCACGAATTCTTTTTAAGCCCTGCTCCACAAGAATACGATTATTATTATCAAGTGAAACAACATCAGCCACCGTACCTAAAGCAACTAAATCAAGCAATTGAGCGATATTAGGTTCTGGTAACTTTTGTTCAATGAACCAATTTTTTTCGCGTAAGTATTTTCGCATTGCCATCATAAAATAAAAAGCAACACCAACACCAGCCAACGCTTTACTTGGGAAATTACATCCAACTTGGTTTGGGTTAATAATGGCATCCGCGTCAGGCAGTGCCATCCCCGGTAAATGATGGTCAGTCACAATAACATTTAAGCCTAATGATTTTGCTTTCGCTACACCTGCAACACAACTTATGCCGTTATCAACAGTAATTAATAGCTCAGCCCCTTGCTCAACTGCGATTTCAACTATTTCAGGAGTTAAACCATAACCATATAAAAACCGATTGGGCACTAAAAATTGATAATCATTGCAACCGAACAATCGCAAGGCTTCCATCATCAATGCAGTACTAGTAGCACCATCAGCATCAAAATCACCGATAATGGCGATATTTTTCTTTCCAACTAAAGCTTGATGCAAAATCTGACAACCTTGCTCAATGCCTTTCAAGCTATCAATAGGATGAAGTTGACTCACGTTAAGTTCAAGCTGGTTCGAGCTGTTAATACCACGGTTTGCGTATATTTGCTTTATAAGCGGGTGAAGCTGTTCAGGAAGATGGCTATCATCTATAGTCGGGCGGCGTACTATGTGTTTTTGCATAAAATTAGAATCGCTCAATATTACAAACTGTAAAATAAAAATGGCAGGCCAAGGCCTGCCATTTTCAGAAAAAACATATAAAAATCTGCGTGATTACCCTGCAGTTTTCAATTGTTCAAGCATCTTAATAAGTGCTTTAGGCTCTTGATAACCCGGGAACATCATGCCATTTTCTAATATTACTGTAGGTGTACTGTTAACCCCAACTTGACGGCCAAAGTTAAACTCACCTTCTATTGGTTTGTCACATACACGTTGTGCAACGCTTGAACCTGCTTTAGCTTTAGTTAATGCTTCAGCTGGGTTTTCATTACACCAAATAGAACGAAGATCTTTAAATCCTTGTGAATATTGACCTGTACGATCTTTAGTACCTGAACGCGGATATGCTAAATAACGCACTGTGATACCTTTATCATTATAATCATCCATTTGCTCATGCATTTTACGACAATATCCACAGGTAATATCAGTAAACACAGTAACAACATGTTTTTCATTTTTTGCTGGGTAAACGATCATAGCATCGGTAAATTTATCCATACCATCAATACGTACTTGCGCTAAACTTTCTTCAGAAAAATTGACTACCTTGCCACCTAGCCCATACAGTTTACCTTGAATAAAGTATTTTCCGTCTGTACTTGCATAAAACAAACCTTGGTTAGTAATAAGTTCAACTAAGCCAGGCATAGCTGATGGCTTAATTCCTTCAATTTCCAACCCTAAAATTGACGTTAATTTTGACTTTAATTTTTCAGCATTAAAAGTTGTCGAAGCATTACTTGCTGACGTGTTTACCGATGAATTATCTGTAATATCGGCAGGTTGTTCTATAGCAAAGGCTAAACCCGCAACACCAAAACAAACAACCGCAAGGCCAAGGGTGATTTTCTTAAACATTTATGACTTCCTAAAATAGTGCTATAACGTGGTAATAATCGATAAGCCAGTATTTTAAACTAGATTCATCAAACTAAATACAAGACCGTATCATTGTGGATAAAATTACAGTGAATTATCGATTAATGCAATAAAGCAGCACATATTCCTCGTTAATAACTCGATTTCTCGTTAAGGAGCGAGGATAAACTCAAGCGAAGACATTATTTACTAGCTTGATATCCACTATCTGATAAACTCTCGCCCAAAATAGTCACTATAAATTTTGCTTGTTATTTTTTATATTTAAGCTCAAAACAAATACGAAAGGTTCACAGATGAAAATTGGTTTATTTTACGGTTCTACCACTTGTTATACTGAAATGGCAGCAGAGAAAATTCAGCAGCACTTTGTTGATAATTCAAAAATTCAGCCAGAATTACAAGTTGAATTGTTTAATATTAAAGAAACGCCACTACATAAAGTTAACGATTTCGACTTAATTATTCTCGGTATTTCTACTTGGGATTATGGTGAACTACAAGAAGATTGGGAAAGTCGCTGGGACGATATTGCTACTTTAGATTTATCAGGAAAAATTATCGCCTTATATGGTATGGGAGACCAAATCGGTTATACCGAATGGTTTCAAGACGCTCTCGGGATGTTACATGAACAAGTTATTGCTCAAGAAGGTTTTGTGATTGGTTTTTGGGCAAACCAAGGCTATGAATTTGAAGCTTCTAAAGCATTAACTGATGATAAAAGTCAATTTGTAGGATTAGCCCTTGATGAAGATAATCAATACCAGCAAAGTGAAGATCGCATATCGCAGTGGTGCCAGCAAATCCAAGGCGAAATAGCTGAAATTATTGAAAGTGAATAAAATATGGAAATAAAAGCTGACTATATTAAATAGCTTTAGCTAAATCCCCTTTTTCGCTTTATAATTCACCGCAATATTATCATGAGCGAAATTACCCTTTATGTTTGAGCAATTTGACCTAGATTCAGCCCTATTAGGCGGCATTCAAAATGCCGGTTATAAAAAACCAACCTCCATTCAAGAGTTGGTGTTACCTGTCGCCATGACAGGTAAAGATGTTTTAGCTTCAGCGCCAACGGGCACAGGTAAAACAGCTTCTTTTATTTTACCTATAGCTCAACATTTATTAGATTACCCTCGTAAAAGCCCCGGTTTTCCACGTGTTCTTATTTTGTCGCCTACTCGTGAACTTGCCCTTCAAACCTGTGAACAATGTACGCAATTAACCGAATTAACCGATATTAAAACAGGCTTAATTACCGGCGGTGTTAGTTACGATAGCCATATAGAAGTTTTAACCAAGAATACCGATATACTAGTCGCTACGCCGGGTCGTTTACTTGAGTATCTTGAATCAGAAACGTTTGAAGCTCGAGATATTGAAATTCTAGTACTTGATGAAGCCGATCGTATGCTCGACATGGGTTTTTCTGATGCGATTAATCGCATTGTTGGTGAAGCGCGCTGGCGCAAGCAAACCATGCTTTTTTCCGCGACTCTGGAAGGTGCTGGTGTCTTACGTTTTTCGCAAGAGGTACTTAACGAGCCAGTATTTTTAGAGGCTCATCCTTCGCGTAAAGAAAAAGCTAAAATTCATCAGTGGCTCCATTTAGCTGATGACAAAGATCATAAGTTTCAATTATTAATTAACTTGTTAAAGCAAGAAGGTTTTGAACGAACCGTTGTTTTTGCGAATAAACGTGAAACCGTACAACATTTATCTGGAAAACTATACGCAGAAGAACTTCCATGTGCATGGCTTGAAGGAAAAATGCATCAAGACAAACGTAATAGCGCCATTGACCGATTACGTACCGGTCACGTCAAAGTATTAGTCGCTACCGATGTGGCAGCCCGAGGTTTAGATATTGACGACATTACACACGTCATTAATTTTGATATGCCGCGCAAAGCCGATATTTATTTACATCGTATTGGTAGAACAGGCAGAGCAGGAAATAAAGGTACCGCTATATCGTTAGTTGAAGCACACGACATGGCTGTAATTTCCAAAATTGAACGTTACATGGATGAACGTTTAGCACGCCGAAATATTCCTGGTTTAAAACCACAATATAAAGAATCTAAAGTCGCGCTAAAAAAACCAAAAGTAAAAATAACCAAGTCGCAGAAAAAAGCGAAGGCGAAAAAACAAGCAAAGCGTGCAAATAAAAAGAAATAGAGGTAAAGTGTAAAAAAGTATGTAGGGCGTCTAGTTTGGAATTCCCTTAATATCATCGTCAACTTGCTGAAGTTAAGTTGGCGATGATTTAAAAAATAGTGGTTTGCTATTAAGCAAGGATGCAAGGCATAGTCGAATGAGTATATCGATGTTTGCGAATATTGAATTAACATAAGATATTTATCATGACTACAACACAAAGTAATAGTGAAATAGAAACGCAAGCCAAATATTGGCTATGGCGTATAGAAGAAGGTTTGTCGCAACAAGAACGACAAGCTTTTGTTGCGTGGGTAAATCAAGACAACAAACACCATTTAGCTTTACATAAATACTCCCCTTCGTTGAAGATGAGTAAATTACTTGCCGATTTTAATGGTTTATTTCCTTTAGAAAAAAAACAAACAAATAAATCGACCGCACTACTTCGCCAATTTTCATTAGCTGCCAGTGTTATTTTTTTGAGTATCCTTACCACTAAAGTTTTTCTCAATAAAAACGTATTCTCGCTTTTTCAAGAAACATCTACAGAGATTGTTAACCAAAAATATTCTACCGTAACAAGCGAACAAAAGACGGTTACATTACCTGATGGCTCACTTGTCCAGCTTAATACTAATAGCCTACTAACCATAAGCTTCAGTGAAAACCACCGTCAATTAAACTTAGTAAAAGGTGAAGCTTCATTTGATGTAGCGAAAGATAAATCACGCCCATTTAGCGTGACTTCAGGAGAACAATCGTTCACGGCTTTAGGTACTATTTTTAACGTTCAAAAAAGTGAAAATAATCACCTTGAGTTAATTGTTACTGAAGGGCGAGTGTTAATTGCAGATTCAAATGAATCGCTAGACAACTTGATTGAAAAAATAGCCGATACTATTCAACAAACGACGAGCAACAACATCATTATCGCTAATGAAAAAGCGACGATCATCAATAAAGTCCAATTACCAACAAGCAAGATGACTTCTCAATCAATATTTAAGGAACTTGCTTGGAAAAAAGATATGCTTATTTTTGAAGGTGAATCACTGTTGAGTGCACTTGACGAAATTAGTCGATATACTGATTTAAGGTTTACCATAAAAGATCAAGAGCTTGTAAACAAAAAAGTGTCTGGTGTTTTTATGGCTGGTGACATTGAAGCTTTATTAGATTCAATTAGCAACAACTTCGATCTAAAATATACGAAAACCAGTTATAACACCGTAATTATTACTAAATCGATAGATTTAACAACTCAAACTGCAAAAATATTAACCACGCATTAGATTGATGCAATGAACAAAAAAATTACCTCTGAGCTGATATTCGTGCGTTTAATGATACTAACTGCAACCTTTTGCAAAGTTCGTCTCTCTCCATTATTTATGGATAAAAAGACCTCTGTCCTTTTAACGGCAAAATCGACAAACTTTTCATGCTTACTGTTTGTTTTCTTCACATTGTTTTTAAACTTTACGAACAAAGCTATCGCACAAAATATTGCCCCTGATATTGTTCATTTTAATGTACCTGCTCAACGCGTTGATAAAGCATTAATTGATCTTGCTCAGCAAGCAGATCAAACTATTTTATTTTCCTATGACTTAACCCGAAGCTTTCAAAGTAAAGCAATAGATGGATATTACTCTGTCTCTTTGGCTTTAAGGAAACTACTCAAAAATACCAGTCTTGTTGCAGAAATAAATAGCAAAGGCCATTGGTCAATAAAACAAAAACAAGAAATTCTTAAGCCCCTAGCACTAAAAAATAAAGTTATTGTCAGGGAAAAAATAAAACAGATTGAGAAAATAGCCATTGTTGGAAGTCATATTAATGGCAGAACGGTAAAAGAGATGCCTGTTCCTGTTGATATTATTGCTAATGATGCTCTACGCAATAGTGGATACACCAATCTTGGTCAACTGTTACAATCACTGGTACCTTCTTTTAACTTTTCTCGTTCAGCAATTAGTGACGGCAGCGACGTATTACAACCCGCAACGTTGCGTGGTCTAGGCCCTGATCAAACACTTATTTTAGTGAATGGTAAACGACGCCATCAGGCGAGTTTAATTCATATAAATAGTTCAGTTGGCCGAGGCACTGCTGGCACAGATATGAACGCGATTCCCGTAAATGCCATTAAACGAATTGAAGTTTTACGTGATGGTGCTGCTGCTCAATATGGTTCTGATGCAATAGCTGGAGTTATTAATATCGTTTTAAACGATAGTAATGACCAAGCAACACTAGAGGCTTCATTTGGCGCTTATCAGCAAGGCGATGGCGAAAAATCCCAGCTTTCTTATACACATGGTTTCAAGTTAACTGAAGACGGCTTTATCAACGCTACTGTGAATGTAATAAATAGTCAAAGCACTAATCGTTCGGGTTTACATGGTTCCTGCCAGTTTGATCAGTGTTTACAATTAGATAATGGACATTGGCAAACAAGTGATCACCGAGAGTTAACCGCCAACCGAGAAACATTTCGCATTGGAGACCCCTCTTATCAACAACTTTCTTTAGCCGCGAATAGTGAATTTGAGCTTGAATTAGGGCAGCTTTACGGTTTTTTAACTTATTCTCATAGAGAAAATCAGTCTGCCGCTTTTTTCCGTCACAATGCCAATGTTAATGAAAACCCGTTATTAGCGGATAATGGTGCTTCTATCCCTCTAGGTTATTTACCAAAAATAGATTCTGATATTACCGATATTTCATATAACCTTGGTTATAAAGCCTCGTTTGATAATGAAACTGCTATTGATATTTCATACACATACGGCCAGAATAAAATAGATTACAGCACCAGTGACTCTCTCAACGCTTCGTACGCTAACTATCTATTGCATACTACTGAATTGCCAATGAATGAACTTCGAGAACAGCTGCCTAGCTCAGCTTTTGCATACGGTTTGTCGTTGTCACTAGAAACGTTAAATTTATTATTCAGTAAAGATTATGACAATTATTCACTCGTTTTAGGTGCTGAATTTCGTCAAGACCAATACAAAATAATACCGGGAGAGACATACAGTTACGAAGATTATGATTCAATAGGCAATCAATCATTATTTGAACGTGATGCTGCAGGTGGTATCCAAGGGTTTCCTGGTGTTTCTTCCGAACTTGCCGTTAACGAAAACCGGGATGTTGTTTCTCTTTTTGCTGAATCAGTGACACAAGTAAATGAGTTTCTGCAGCTCAGTGCAGCCATTCGTTATGATGATTATGAAGTTTTTGGTAACAGTAGCAATACTAAAGTTGCCCTTCACTGGCAGGTCAACGATAGCTTTATTATTCGTGGAGCATACAGCAGCGGCTTCCGTGCTCCTTCGATGCAACAAATGTATTTCAATAACGTGAGTACGCAATTTATTGTTGACGAAACGGGCTTATTATTAAGTGAAGAGGTTGAAACCTTTAGAAATGATAGCACCCTAACGACCCGTTTAGGGGTTCCAGGTTTAAAAGAAGAAGAATCTGACAACTTAAGCTTAGGTTTACTTATCAGCCCTGCTGATAACATTGATATAACCGTTGATTTTTATCAGATAAATATTGACGATCGTATTGTGATCAGTAGTAAATTAGGATTGGGGATCTCGCCTATTTTAGATCAAGCCTTTAATGAAGAGATGGTCACTAAAGGACAGTTTTTCTTAAATGGTGCGAACACAAATACCCGAGGTGCAGATATTGTCGCGACTTGGCATACACAAGCTTTATTAGGGCGTATTAACTTCACCTTGGCCGCTAACTTTACAGATACCCAGGTGAAAGAATTATTCACACCTAGCCACAGCACATTACACACAATAGATGTTGAAGATATTTTTACTCAGCAAGATATTTCTATTATTGAAGAATGGCAACCACGTAACAAAATAAGTTTAGCCACACTTTATAAAAATCAACGCTGGACCGTAAATATATTACTAAACAAATATGGTGAATACACGATAACAGATGGCGGCAGACAAACTTATGGCTCAGAGCTAATAACTGACGTCAATGTCAATTATAAAGTGTCTAAAAGCCTTTCAGTCACGTTAGGAAGTAGTAATTTATTTGATGTTATGCCAGATGAAAACAGCATTGGAAATTCGCGAAGTGGAACCATTGAAGATGAGCAAGGTAATATAATTGTTGAAAGCACTGGTGTTTTTAAATATTCGCGCCGTTCAGCCCCTTTCGGATTTAACGGCGCTTATTATTACGCAAGTTTACAATATGCTTTTTAATGCCAATTTATTTAAGTGAGCTACTTTTTCATTTTAACCAATAAAACCACTAATAATAAGTGACTTCTTTAATTTCACGTTTAGGTGAAGAAGCTAAATAAATATCATAAACATCTTTAAAATCTAAACTTAGTTCGGTGGTATAACTATCACCAACAGGATAGCTTTTTACCACTTTAGCTGCGCGAATAATCCCCTGAACTGACGCCGACACTTCATTCTTGCCCATGATCAACTGTGACATTGTCATTTCACCATTTACTTTTTGTCCATATACTTGTTCAGCAAGTTCCGCATAAGCGGCAAGTTTTGACGCATTAATAGCCATTAACATCCGCTGTGTTTCATGTTGTGAGTTTTGCAAACTAATAGGAGCTTGCCCTACAGCACGTAATACAGGGAAGGTTTCTGGCTTTACACTTTGCCATTGTATGTGTTTGTCATAAACACTAGAACAACTGGCAAGTAACAAAACGATTCCGCTGACAGACAACAGTTTTAGCATAATTTTTTTCATAGTAAATACCAATAGTTAATACTAATTTTATTGAAACGAACTAGTTAACGATTTTAACAGAACGTTGGTCTTCCGCTAACATAGCGCTGTTTCGAATGATTAATCCGTCTTTTATTCTAATACTTTCATCTTGGTTAATTTGTTCGCCTATGACCCAGTTAGGAATAAATGACTGCGCAGTAGCGACAACAACACGTGATTGCATACCGATCATACGGGCATTAATCATCACGCCATTTTCTTGTTCCATCATGGTACCAGTCACTACGTAGTCAATTATCTGGCGTTCTGGTAATTCTTTCCAATCACGGCTAAAAACATAATCACCTTCAGCAGTAACACGAATATGCCCTGTGGTTTTAAAGTCGATAACAACTAAACCATGGCGCTGTAATTCATGCACAAAGTTTTCTGATATTTGATTACCTAACCAATTAGTTGATTCAAGATTTTCTAACTCAACAAAAGAAGCAACCGCAATGGGCGTCTTAGGATTAACAAAAGAACTACTTTCAAGCATCTGATAAGTTAGACCTTTTACTACATCAGCTATGGCATGTCGAGGTAAGTTAAAGCTGTCAATTTCGCCTCGTACTTCTTGTTTTGATTTATAGAAATCATCCTCTTCACTCATTATATTTATTGATGAACACGACATCAACGTCGGTATAAATAATGGAATAAGCCACTTTTTCATTGAGCTCCCCTTAATCACTTTTAAAGCGAATAGTAAGTCTGGCAGTAATATCGATTATCGACATTAAATAATATATGACAAAAATAAAGCACAAACCGCGCCAATATAGATCTCATACATCCATTAAAATAAGTGGGCATAGAAACTGCATATTCATAAGAAGATATTAAACCAATTTTTACTGACGGACTTCACATGCGCTTATTTATATCAGCTCTACTTTCACTTTTCATTACTCATTCAGCCAATGCTCAATGGTATGAAGCCCAAGGGAAGTCAGTAATAATGCAGGGTAATAACGAGCGAGCAAAAACGTTAGCAATGGAAAATGCGCTGAAAAAGGCACTATTAGTTGCCGGCGCTTCAGTTTCGAGTGTTCAAAAAACGGTCAACGGATTATTGACACAAAATGAGATCAATATTCGCGCAAGTGGTACGGTAAATTCTTTTGAATTAGTCGATGAAACCTATGAAGGAAATTTAATAACAGTAACAATACGTGCAGATATATTACCGCAAAGTAAGCAATGCTTTTCTTCTGATTATCGTAAATCATTATTAATCACCCGCAGTAATTTGATACATAGAGAACAGGCGAACATTGGCAAAATTTATCCTATCGACAGTAAATTAATGGAAAAGCTGGCTTATAAAATTAACAATCAAGGTATATACCTTGATACCAAGTTATTATTAAAACAAAAACCTCAATTTTCACGTCTTAACAATAGCTTACAAATTGAAGCAATAAAGAAACTCACCATGTCATTAGCCAACATTAGTGATAGTCAATATGTAATGTATTCTGAAATTAACGATCTTAGCTTTGAACAAGCAGCCACCAATGGCTGGCAATTTTGGCAAGAAGATGTATATAAACGACAATTCAGTGTCAGCTTATATATTTACAACGGCAGTAATGGAGAATCAGTTTTCAGTAAACAATATAGAAAATCTGCCCCATGGGGATTTGGCAAACGTCAGCATGTTGATGTACATAGCGAAGTTTTTTGGCAAAGCCAATACGGAATGACCATTGAAAAAGTGATGAACGACATGATCATTGATATAGACGAAAATATGATGTGTCAGCCTACCCGAGGAAAAATTGTACAAGTCAGTGGCAATTCATTAACCATCAATTTAGGCAAACGACATGGCGTAAAAGTTGGCGATGAATTTTCCTTATTACATTTGAACAATATTACTACTGATGCAGGGAAAACTTATGCGGGTTTTAATGTTAGCCCACATACCGTAAAAGTGACGCAAGTTTCTCAGCAAAGTGCACAAGCTATCACCAAAGATGAAAAGCTACTTGGTAATATTCAGTTAAATGATTTAGCTGTTCGTTATTAGATAAGCGCTTTTAGCGCGTATGAGAGATTTTCTTAATAAGCAAAGCTGAAATACCTGAAAATAAGGCTGAAATAATTAAACACGTTATTAGGTTAGTAAATTGATAGATAACACCTGACATTACTGTACCTAATAACCGACCTAAGGCATTAGCCATATAATAAAAACCAACCTCCATAGAAACTCCATCTTCTTTCGCCATAGCGACAATAACATAGCTATGAAGCGCTGAATTAATGGCGAAAACTCCGCCAAAAAGGAATAAACCACCGATAATAATTGTTTCAGCGCTGATATTAAACTCTTTTGAATAAAACAGCGACAGACTTAACAATAAAGTGGTGCTTGATAGCATAACTCCCCAGAAGCACAGCAATCGTCCGTTAATATTATGCTGATTCTTTTTAATAAAAAGTTTAGGTGTTAACCCCTGCACGATACCGTAAACGACGACCCATAACGCCATAAAGACACCGACATTTGTGTGTTGCCAACCTAAACTACTGACCAAATATATTGGCAATGCCACAACAAACCAAATATCTCGGGCTGCAAATAAAAATAAACGTGCACCCGCTAAATAATTCAACGATGCATGATTAGAGAATAGCTGTTTAAATTTTACTTTGTGCTTTGCTTTACCTAAATCACCTTGCAATAATTTTAGGCTCACTAAAAAAATAACCGCTAGAACGCTCGCCATAATCAACATAGCGAATGAAAACCCGACCGTATTTAGTAAAAGAGCCCCCAGAAAAAAACCAAAGCCTTTCAATGCGTTTTTCGAACCGGTGAGATAAGCAACCCAGCGAAAAAGAGTCGTTTGATGCTGGCTATTTCCATCTGAAGGAACCAGCGTTTTAATGCTACTTTTCGCGCTCATTTTATTAAGATCTTTGGCAACCCCCGACAATGCTTGCGCTAGCATAACCCAAAACACCGTCAAATATTGTTCCGGAACCGTAAGCATTAGCAATGCAACAACTTGAGTAAACAAACCAATATTCATAGTGGTATTCAAACCAATACGCGCACCTAACCACCCACCAACTAAATTAGTGATCACCCCAAAAATTTCATAAAATAAAAATAACATGGCAATGGCCAAGGGGGCATAACCCAAATGGTGAAAATGCAGTAGCACTAACATCCGTAAAGCACCGTCGGTTAAGGTAAAAAACCAATAGTTAGTGGTAATCAACAAATACTGTTTTACAGCTCTTGGCAGTGCCGTTATTTTTTCTAGCATAAAAGTTATCGGTTATGGTCTTTTTAGATTGGAAGTAAATTTTCAGCTTATCCTTCAACTCGACGAACTTTGAAATAATAAGTGTAAAGTGAAATATGAAATGAAAAACAGCTTTCACATTGTTAGGCTCCTTAAATAAAGAAGCCTTGGTCAATATTTGAATGCTAGTTATTAATACCAGATAAGTCAGATAAGCCAACTAAACGCATTAGCTCTGCAGCACGGTTGGCATAGCCCCACTCATTGTCATACCACAAGTACATTTTTAACTGGGTGTCGTTAACGACCATTGTCGATAAGGCATCGACAATACAAGAGCGTGGGTCAGTTTTATAATCAACTGATACCAAGGGCCTTTCTTCATAGCCGAGAATACCGCTTAATTCACCAGACGCTGCAGTTGCCATTAACTCATTAATTTCTTCAACGGTTACTGCGCGGTTTAATTCAAAGACACAATCGGTAATTGACGCATTAGCTAACGGCACACGTACAGCATGGCCATTTAACTTGCCCTTTAACTCAGGGAAAATATGAGTAATAGCTGTTGCAGAGCCAGTAGTTGTTGGAATTAAACTTAGCCCACAAGCCCTCGCTCTACGTAAATCTTTATGAGGCGCGTCAAGAATAGTTTGGGTATTGGTAATATCGTGAATAGTGGTCATACTGCCATGTTTTATACCCACACTGTCTTGCAGCACTTTAACCACTGGCGCTAAGCAATTGGTTGTACAAGAAGCAGCGGTAACTATTTTATGTTGTTCTTTATCGTAAAGGTGATGATTAACGCCCATCACAACATTTAATATGCCCTCTTCTTTAACTGGTGCTGTCACCATTACACGCTTTACGCCTTGTTCTAAGTATGCTGATAATAGTTCGGTAGTTTTCATAACCCCTGAAGCTTCAACAACAACATCACATTGTGACCAATCCGTTTCATCAATAGTTAAGTTTTGACTCATATCGATTATATGTTCGCCAGCATCATCAGACACAATCATTTGATTTTTTTTGCCTTGGGCTTCAAATGCCCAACGACCATGAATAGAATCAAAATTTAACAAATGTGCTAATGTTTTAGCATCACCCGCGGGATCATTAATTTGTACAAACTCTATTTCAGGCCATTGCCATGCCGCACGTAATACTAAACGTCCCATACGGCCAAAGCCGTTAATACCTACTTTGATTGTCATTATTGTTCCTAAGAATTAAAACTATTTTTAATTAGAGAAGTATGGCCTAAACGATACTTTTAAAATGTTAACTTTTGATGAATAAATCGTTCAGTTGAAAAATATAGTGATAGTCCTTAAACGTTAATCTGAAAAGTAAGCCCTTCCAGAATTGATTTTATTAGCTTTTTATTTTAGCAAACTTCATAAGTAAAGTCATAGCTTGCCCGCATCATTATGAGTCCCCAAAGACCGGTTAATTAATCCCTTGGTAAAATGCTTCTCGTTCAAATAAATTTTATTGCGATTAAGGTAAGTACGTAGAGTAAGATCTGGTATTTCAATAACGTTGCCACCTAAATGAGTTGCCATAAAAGATTGTAATAAATACAGCATGGCCTTTTTTTGCACATAGGTTTTCGGCGAGTGGCCCATTTTTTTATCGACAAAATAACTAATGGATTTATTATCTGCTTTTAGAGCAGCTGCAAACTGATTAATTCGGCTGATCCCTACCTTTTTATCAAGTCCTCCTGCTAGTATGAACAAAGGATCGATAATATGCTTGTAGTGCTTTTGTGGCGACTTATCTTTTAATGTAGCAAGTTGAGTTGAGTCATTTTCATCTGCCAGCAAAATATTAAACTCATTCGCTCTGTCGATACCGAACCGAGGTTTATTTCGACTAAATACTTCCGTAACTTCGCTACTCAGTTCTACCGCAGGTGCATTAGCGAATCCAGCCTTAAAATAACCAGGTTCAAATGCCAAAGCGCTTAACGTAGTGAAGCCCCCAAAAGAATGCCCAGAAATGGCAAGTTTGTCACGATGACCAATACCATTTTTTAACAAATATTCAATTCCATCTATGGTATCTTGAAGCACCCTACCCCTGCCGAAATCTTGCTTAGCAGCTAAAACATAATCGATACCAAACCCCCGTGAACCACGAAAATTCGGTTGAAATACCGCATAGCCCTGATTTACTAATAACTGACACGGAGAACAAAATAAACCAAAATCTCTGGTCCAAGGTCCTCCATGAACAAAAGTTACTAAAGGAGCATTTGATAAGGTCACATGTGTTGGCGTCCATAAGTAGCCATGAACTAACATTCCGTCACTTGCTTTAAAATGAATAGCAGTTGATTTCGCTAGTTCGTTTGACTTCAATGGCGATTTTGAATAATGAACAAATTGATCGAATGGCGTCAGTACTTCACTGATAAAGTCATAAGAAAAGTGCAAAGGATGATGAGTATTTGCACTGAACATACTCACGAAAGCGCGACGTTCGTTATCGCTGATTTGGAGCTTAAAAAGAGAATCGCCTAGGCGCTTATTTAACTTAGCGAGTAATAACTGCATAGGTTTATAGTTAGAAATATATTTCGGCTTATCAAAAATGTAACTCGCCGTTATTGAATCATCAGGATGGATCCACTGCCGAAAAATATCGACTCGATTTTCTGCGTCTGTTGCTACGACCCTTTTAACTTTTGTTTCAATGTTAATCGCCAGAAGACTGCGTTTATCACTATTAAAGTGTCCCCGGTAAAATACTTCTCCCTTTGATTTTGCATAATGAATCAACGAGCACATTTCCAGATACCTACATTCAAGTAAAGGTGTTTTTTTATCATTTATGGCAAGTGAAATAACTCGTTTATCTGAAAAGTCGACTTGTTCTATATAATGTTTAGGTCCATCAATAAATATTAACCGAGATACTTTTTCTGGTGAGGAATAAAGCCTTTGTTTCGATCCTTCTTGATCAAGAGTTAAGACATTATACGACTTACTCTCGCTACCAATAATAAAACGTTCTAGTTCACGTGAATAAGCAATTATTACTTCTTTATTTGCTTTAGAAAACTGATGAATGCGTTTAAATGATACAGGTGTACCAGTTATATTCACGTAAATAATACTGCCTCGGTCAATAACAAATAGCGCATTATCTTGATTGTTCCATACTAGATTGATGATTTCTTTAAAGCTACCCACATAGGTCTCAGCTTTCTTTTCATAATCATAAATATACAGTTTATCAAGGAGCGCTTGTCTAGGGTCCTTTCTCAGGTAAGCGATTTTACTACCGGTGTAAGATAACGTTATTTGACTAAGCTCTGTTTTTTTAAGTAGTTCATCAATTAATAACTGAGTTGGAGGCGTAGCGTTTATTGGAGAGCTCACCAAAGCCTGTAATTGAGTGTTCGATTCTACGACTAGTTTTTTATCTCGATTATTCCAATCGTCAACGACTGAGTAAGCAAGTACCGCGGTGGTATTAGTTATCATAAAGATAGAAATCAAGATTGCGTTGATCCCTACCTTGAATTTTGTCAAAGTATTAAGCATGTTAAACCCTATCGGTGTTTAGCGAATATTAGCTAACTAAATAACGTCATTGTGAATGGAGTATTTATTTTTAATTAGCGCTAACTCTCGTTTTTACTTTAGATTTCCGCTGGGTGAGTAGCCAGCAACTTATTAGTCCTGGTATCCCACCTATGCCAGAAAAAACAATCCACATAAGTTTTTCTCTGATAGAAAGCGGAGTATTACGTAACAAGACTGCGGCGAAGATCATAATTAACAAGGTAAAAATATAGCTGAAGAGCAACACTTTATTTGGCACATATTGATTCAAGGATTTCATGCCAGGCTTCGTTTTCAGTTCATATTCTAAATAGGCGTAAAGCGGTGATACTAAATAATTCGACCACAAATTCCACATTGATGAACGGTTAGGAATGTCATATCGGTTAAGTAATTGGCTGCTTCCATCAAATTTAGCATGTATTAAATAGGCACTGCCCGCGACAGCCTCGGCCCGTTGCATCATACCAATATCAAT
>Ga0209291_1000557_pt1 | contig 35171 bp, 28 predicted proteins | sample GOMGulsemesocosm_FD_184633 | JGI IMG/M metagenome (GOLD analysis project Ga0209291, IMG submission 184633) | Methane-oxidizing microbial communities from mesocosms in the Gulf of Mexico - GOM9B Gulf of Mexico (SPAdes) (version 2) | ecosystem: Environmental > Aquatic > Marine > Cold seeps...
CGACCGTAGATAGATACTTCAAGACCTTTATTTCTGAAAAGTTGTCCTATAATAGGTTGCATATTTTCAGCAAATGTTTGGCGTTCTTGCCAGCTAGCTTGGTATTGTTCCTCAAGATGAGAAGTCATTGCGTAAACCTTTTTATTTCAGTCAATTGAACGATGGGTTATTATTAATCTCAGCTATAATCTTAGCAGTAAAAGTAATAATAATTAAATGCGGCGCTATTGTAATCGAACATGAAAACTTTCGCCACTAATTACAAAACTTTTTCCTTTAAACAATGGAACAAAAAATGAAGTTAATAACGGTATTTTTAACATCGATTTTTTTATTATCAGGGTGTGATAACAGACCTAATTTTGCAGAATTATGCGAAAGTAATAGTGAAATTTGTAATGAATTTGAAAAGGACTCTTGGTGTAAACGTGAGCGAATAAAGGTTGGTTTTGCCAACTTAGATCAAAAATTGTCTGCATCTGGTGTGCATCAGTTTACTCAATTAGTTGCTTATGAAAAATATGAAGAATGTATGGTTCACGCGTCAAAAATTGAACACATAAAATTAAAACAAAAAAAAACTATGCGAGTAAATAACGCTATAAAAGCGAGAAACCGTATTATTGAAATTTCAAAAGCTACAGAGAAATCTGAGCACCCTCACCTGCTTTATTACCATTGGTCACGCTATATAAATGAGGAATCTTTAGCTAAATTTTTAGCACAAGAAGGTACTGATGCGCTAGAGAATCCATTATCTCAATATAACTTAGCCACTTATTATACGAAGATAGATCCTAAAAAAACACTAAGTTTACTTTACCGCTCGTTAGAGCTTTATAAGGAAGATGAAGATATAAACCCTGAGATTTTTCAATCGATATCAACCATATTTGTCGAAAAACAAAGTGCTAAACAAGTTTATATTTGGTTGAGAGTTCTTCGTTTATATTCCCCCGAAAATGAAGAAGTTACGGAGAAATCCTTAAATGATTATTTGAAGGGTTATAACTTAAATAAGAAATTACTCGACAAGGTCGCAGAATCTACATTAGAGAAAATTGAAGCTGGAACTTTCAAGTCGCCTAGAGTCTAGTCCTATAAATCATACGCTAAAGAATTATAGTGCCGAGAAGTGTAAACTAAGGGAGTTTACACAATAACGCTTTCCGGTAGGTTTAGGGCCGTCATCAAAAACATGCCCTAGATGCGATTCACAATGTAAACAAGTTATTTCAGTGCGTTTCATGCCGTGAGTATTATCTTCAATATAGCCGACATTAGCGCTAATTGACTCATAAAAACTTGGCCAACCACATCCTGATTGAAATTTAGCTTTTGATGAAAAAAGTGGTATTTCACAGCAGGCACAATGATAAGCACCTTCTAACCAATGATCATTATATTCACCACTAAACGGCTGTTCAGTAGCAGCTAAACGACATACTTGGTATGCCGCGGCTGATAATTTATCTTTATAAGGATCATTGGACATAAGTTTCCCCTACTTTTAGTGACCTAATTCGATCATTTCACGTTCTTTATTTGACCACTCAACATGAAACTTCTTACCCGCTTCTTGATCTAAGCGCTCAAACGTATGTGCACCGAAAAAATCTCGCTGCCCTTGCAATAAATTAGCAGGTAAAACAGCGGTGCGCATTGCATCGTAATAAGTTAATGACGAGCTTAATGCACTTGTTGGTATTCCCATAAGAGCGGTTTCTGCAATAGTTTTTCGCCAATTTAATTGATGATCATTTAATTGCTTAGCAAAGAATTCATCCAACATTAAATTTTCTAAATTGGCATTTCGCTCAAAAGCTTCAGTAATAGACTGTAAGAATGCAGCTCGAATGATGCAACCTGCTCGCCAAATTTTCGCAATGCTAGCAAAATCTAGAGACCAACAATGTTCTTTTTCAGCTTGTTTCATTAATTGAAACCCTTGCGCGTATGCACAAATTTTAGAGCAGTATAACGCGTCATGTAAACGATTAATAAACTCCGTTTTTTCTTGCGGACTTAACTCTGGAATTTCAGGACCATTCAACAAACTTTCGCTCTGAACACGCAATTCTTTAAATGAAGATATTGAACGTGCATAAACAGCTTGAGCAATAGTCGGTGCAGGCGTACCTAATTCTAAACTGCTCATTGCTGTCCATAATCCGGTACCCTTTTGACCGGCTTTATCAAGAATGAGATCAACAAGTGGAATGTTATCTTCAGTCACTTTATGACGAAGTACTTCAACAGAGATTTCCATTAAATAACTGTCTAATGGGCCATGATTCCACTGTTCAAAAATATCAGCTATTTCGTCAGTTGTTAAATTTAACCCCGCACGTAGAGTATGATATGCCTCACAAATAATTTGCATATCAGCATATTCGATGCCGTTATGTACCATTTTTACATAATGGCCAGCACCGGCAGGTCCAATATAAGCCGCACAAGGTTCGCCATTTTCAATAATATCACCGGGTTTTTTGCGCTCTAATGGCTTACCTGTTTTTGGATCGACTTTCGCTGAGATAGCTTCCCATATAGGTTTAATGCGAGCCCAAGCATAGGCGGTTCCACTTGGCATTAAAGCAGGTCCAAAGCGAGCCCCTACCTCACCACCAGATACAGCAGAAGAAAATAGTATAAAATTATTTTTATATTTTTTCTCACGAGCAACAGTATCAACCCAAAGACTATTACCGGTATCGATAATAATATCGTCAGGTTGAATGCCAGCGCCAATTAAGCTTTCAGAAACTTGATCTACAGGAGCGCCTGCAGGCACAGAAAGCACAATAAGATGAGGCGTTTTTAAACGCGATAATAATTCGGTGTATGAAGAGCAACCATAAACACGTTGTTTATTTTCACCATTTTCTAATTTATCTTGAGCCATAACACCATTAATTTTTTCATTATCTAAATCAAATGCTGCAATGCTATAACCATTATCTGCAAGGTTTAGTACCAAGTTTTTACCCATTACACCTAGGCCGATAAAGCCGATGTCACACAAATTATCATCTTGTGTCATATTAGAAAATCCATAAAAAAAATGCGAAAAATAATGGCGCATATATTATCACGAACAAAACTAACCTCCTAGCGCTATACACTTATAATTAACAATTTAAATCCGTAATAAAACGCCTTTTCAGAGAAGTAAACCGTAGATACTGAAAGTTTTGCTTGTAAAATTCTCAAAATGGTGTAATTTTACTACATTATCGTTATTTAGGGTTTTATCATGACTATTAAAGTTGGCATCAACGGATTTGGCCGCATCGGCCGTTTTGTATTTAGAGCAGCAGCGCAAAGAACTGACATTGAAATTGTAGGTATTAATGACCTAATCGACATTGATTACATGGCATATATGCTCAAATATGATTCTACACATGGTCGATTCCAAGGGACTGTAGAAGTTGAAGGCGGCCAATTAATCGTAAACGGTAAAAGCATTCGTGTTTCTGCTGTGCGTAATCCTGAAGAGTTGAAGTGGGATGAAATCGATGTTGATGTTGTTGTTGAGTCAACAGGATTATTCTTAACAGACGAATCTGCTCGTAAACATCTTACTGCCGGTGCTAAGAAAGTTGTGCTTTCGGCTCCTTCTAAAGACGACACCCCTATGTTTGTTTGTGGTGTAAATATTGATGAGTATGCGGGACAAGATATCGTTTCCAATGCTTCTTGTACTACCAATTGTTTAGCTCCTATTGCCAAAGTATTAAATGACAAATGGGGAATTGAAAGCGGATTAATGACAACTGTTCATGCAACAACAGCAACACAAAAAGCAGTTGATAGCCCTTCAGCTAAAGATTGGCGTGGTGGTCGCGGAGCTGGACAAAACATAATCCCTTCATCTACAGGCGCAGCAAAAGCTGTAGGTAAAGTTATACCTGAATTAAACGGCAAACTAACCGGTATGGCATTTCGTGTACCAACACCGAACGTTTCAGTTGTTGATTTAACGGTTAACCTTAAAAATAGTGCAACTTACCAAGAAATTTGTGATGCGATGAAATCGGCAGCTTATGGCGATTTAGAAGGTATTTTAGGTTATACCGAAGATAGTGTTGTTTCTAACGACTTTATTGGCGAAACCTGTACTTCTGTTTTTGATGCTGATGCAGGTATTGCATTAACTGATAAATTTGTGAAAATAGTTTCTTGGTATGACAATGAAATTGGTTATTCAAACAAGGTTCTTGATTTAGTTGCTTACATTAGTGAATACCAAAACTAAATTTCCCAGTTGTAAATAATTCAAAATAAAACCAAATGTATAATGCATTTGGTTTTTTTGTTCAAATTATTGCTTATTATATTTGTCTAATAACTTCTCCACAGACAACACTTCTTTTACTGCCTATTCCCTAAGCTATGATTCCAATACGGTTTCTTTTGTCCTTTTTTCGTTACTATTAATTATAAGTCTTGTATATCAGCCATCAATTTAATGGTTTAACATTTATATCGTATGAAAGTTTTTAGGTAAGTAATACTAGAATTTAGGTGTTGGTACTTGTATTGCAGTCTTATTTACGTTGATATTTTGGAGGTGAAGTTAAAGTTTTGCTAAGTTTAGGTTATTTAATAAGAGCACCTTTGAATAATAAATAACAATCGAATGAATGTTATTATTATTCAAAGGTAAATAGCATTAAGAATTCACATGCGCTAAAGCTTGCTTGGCTAATTCCGTTATTTTAGACCAATCTTTGTTTTTAACGATTTCATCTGTAACTAACCAAGAACCACCACAACAAGAAACATTAGATAAAGCCAAATAATTACTAACATTGCTTAAATTGATGCCACCTGTTGGGCAAAAACGGATGTCTGGAAATGGACCGCCAATTGACTGAATTGCTTTTACTCCACCAGAAGCTTCAGCAGGGAAAAATTTCAAATGATCGTAACCATAATCGATGCCGTCCATCATCTCTGAAATTGATGATATACCCGGAATAAGAGCTATATTCCCTTCATTACCTGCTTGTAATAAGTCTTTAGTTAAACCAGGACTTATTGCGAACTTAGCACCAGCATCTTCGCAACGCTGAAGCATTTCACGATTAGTTACAGTGCCAGCACCAATACATGCTTCTGGCAGCTCTTTAGCGATAATGTTAATTACATCAAGCGCTGCAGGCGTGCGTAAAGTCACTTCTAATACTTTTATTCCCGCAGCAAGCAGTGCTTTGGCAATTGGTAGAGCATCTTCAACATTTTTTATTACAAGTACAGGAACTATTGGTCCCATAGCGAAAATTTCTGCTGGCGATAATTGCCATTGTTTAGTTGAGCTCATTATTTATACTTGTCCTTTCGTTGAAGATAATTGTTGACGAATATAGGCTGATGCCCCTATCAAACCGGGTTGAGCCTCGGTGATCACATACGTCGGAATATTTTTTATAAAGCTTGATAATCGCCCTTTTGCATCAAATCGTTGTCTAAAGTCGCTGTTTTGTAGAAAACTTACAAAACGAGGAACGATGCCTCCAGCGATATAAACACCACCAAAACTAGCTAAAGTTAACGCTAAATTTCCGGCAAAGCTGCCTAGAGTATTGCAAAATTGAGTTAACGCTTTCTCACATAGTGGGCATGACCCTTCTATGGCTTTTGCCGAAATTTGTTCGGCAGATAAGGTCTTTATAGGATGATTACCGATAGATAAAAGTGCTTGATAAATTTGCTCTAAGCCTTTGCCACAAAGTAATTGTTCATATGAAATTCTATGTTGCTTGCTTTCGAGTAAATAGCTTAATATTTTAATTTCATTAGCATCAATAGGAGCGAAGTCTACATGCCCGCCTTCACCACCTAAGCAACACCAACCATCAGTAATTGGAACTAAATTAGCGACACCTAAACCAGTTCCTGGCCCACAAATAGAAATAGGTTTACCTGCAATAGCTACGCCTTCACCTATTTGTATTTTTTGTGCGTCCGTTAACAAAGGAACTGCATGAGCAATAGCAGTATAATCATTAATTAAGAATAACTGTTCAATATTAAGATCGTGTTTTAAACCAGACTGCGAAAATGTCCATGGCAAATTAGTCATGGTTATTTGATCTGTTTCTACAGGACAAGCAATTGCTAAACAAGCATTGAGAGTTTTACCTTCATATTCGTGCCTATCAAGATAAACACGTATAACATCGGCTAAGCTATTATAATCACTACACTGATAAGTTCTAATATCATCAGTGGCCCCATCGTTATTAACAAGACCAAGTCTAATATTAGTGCCACCAATGTCAGCAACTAAATTAATACTTGTTTCATTCATGAGACGTTACCATCAACGTTAAGTTCATCAAATAATGAACAAGCACCTGTTTCAGCTGTGCTTAAATTACGTCGCATAAAACCAAAAAGCTCACGTCCCATACCTTGGTGATGTCCGTTGACTTGGAAAATAGCATTATCACGTTTCGCAAGTACGGCCTCATCAACCAATAACGTTAACTCACCACTTTCACCGTCGACTAAAATCATATCACCTGTTTGTACTTTAGCGATCAAACCGCCATCTAAAGCTTCTGGACATAAATGAATAGCCGCTGGTACTTTACCTGAAGCTCCAGACATTCGGCCATCAGTTACCATCGCAACTTTAAAGCCCTTGTCTTGTAACACGCCTAGTGGTGGAGTTAATTTATGTAGTTCAGGCATACCGCGCGCCTTAGGTCCTTGAAACCTTACGACAGCAACAAAATCTTTTTCTAACTCTCCAGCCTTAAACGCAGCTTCTAGTTCATGCTGATCTTCAAAAACAACTGCTGGAGCTTTAATGACGAAGCTGCCATCACGAAGTGATGAAGTTTTCAATACTGATACACCTAAGTTGCCCTTAAGTACACGTAAACCACCGTCACCTTTAAAAGGGTCAGCTACAGTAGCAACCACTTCTTTATCACCTGACTCTGTTGCTCCATCTATCCAAACTAATTTGCCATTTTGCATAACTGGTTGCTGGGTGTAACGTGATAAACCACGGCCACAAATTGTTTCTACATCTTCATGTACTAAACCGCCTGCAATTAACTCTTTAAAGAGCAATGCCATACCGCCGGCTTCTTGGAATTGGTTTATATCTGCATGACCATTCGGGTAGATACGGGTAATAAGAGGAACCGCTGCAGATAAGTCATTAAAATCTTGGAAATTAATGATAATTCCAGCAGCACGCGCAAAAGCGATGATATGCATAGTTAAGTTAGTTGAACCACCAGTCGCGAGTAAAGCGACAATGGCATTAACAACTGACTTTTCATTAATCATTTTACCCACTGGCATATAATTACCAGACTGTTGAGTTAAGCGTGTAACTTGACGGGCTGCCGCTTTAGTTAACTCTTCACGTAATTGGGTATTAGGTGCGACGAATGATGCCCCTGGTAAGTGTAACCCCATAACCTCAACCACTAATTGGTTTGAGTTTGCTGTTCCAAAGAAGGTACACGTTCCAGCGCTATGATATGAAGCTGATTCAGCTTCTAATAATTTGTCTTCGCCGATTTCACCTTTAGCATGCTGTTGGCGAACACGCGCTTTTTCTTTATTCGGTAAGCCAGATGGCATAGGCCCTGCTGGAACAAATACTGTTGGCAAATGACCAAAAGTCATACTTGAAATAAGTAAACCAGGTACTATCTTATCACAAATGCCTAACATTAATGCACCGTCAAACATGTTATGTGATAAGCCTACAGCGGCAGACATAGCTATAACATCTCGGCTCATTAGGCTTAAGTCCATGCCCGGTTGACCTTGAGTCACGCCATCACACATTGCAGGAACACCTGCGGCAAATTGTGCAACACCGCCGGCTTCTTTTACCGCAGACTTGATAATTTCAGGATATGTTTCGTAAGGCTGATGTGCAGACAACATATCATTATAAGCTGAAACAATTGCTACATCAGAATGACTAATACCAGTTAATGTCTGCTTATCTTCTTTCCCACAAGCTGCAAAACCATGAGCTAAATTACCACAAGACAAACTTGCACGATGCACTGTTTGCGAACTCTCTGCATCAATTTTTGCTAAATATTTAGCACGGGTATTTTTACTGCGCTTAATAATTTTTTCAGTTATAGCTAAAATTTGTTTATTCATTTCAATAGTCATATATTACTCCGCCCAATACACTTGAGTATTGGTATCTGGGTTTTGCAAAAATGCTCTAATAGGCATTTCTTGTTGATTGTCGCCTGCTAATGCTTTTTCTAAAACGACTTTTTTACTGTCGCCGCAAACATGTAAAATGATATTTTTACTTTTTACTAAATGTGCATAAGTAAACGTTATACGCTCGTGTGGTGCAGTTTGTGGCACAACTTTCATTAAGACGTCGTTGTTATCAATTGCAAGTGCCGTTAATATTTGTTCACTACAAGGAAATAAAGAAGCCGTATGGCCATCTTCACCCATGCCTAAAATAACAACATCTAACGGCAATAAAGTATTTTTAGCATCAATATTTAATGAGTTTATTGTCGCTTGGTTAAATTCGTTTTCTTTTCTTAAATGAAAGAAGTTTGCTGAAGAAGCCTTATTTTTTAATAAGTTTTCATGTACCAAACGGGTATTGCTGTCCTTTGAATCGAATTCAACCCATCGTTCATCAGCTAAAGTGATTGTAACCTTTTGCCAATCGATATCTTTATTAGATAGCGCAGTAAAAAAACCTTTAGGTGTTGAACCGCCAGAAACGGCAATACTTGCACTACCCTTTTGTGTAATAGCTTCTGACAATAAATCAGCAACTTTAATTGCTAAGACATTGTCTAAATCTGCTCGTTGAGCAAAATCATTTAATTGGTACATCATATTTCCTTTTGATAAAAATCGTCGGTTTATTCAACCCACTGACGATCATCACGGGCGATCAAAGAAAGTGAAGCGACTGGGCCCCAAGTTCCTGCCGGATATGCTTTAGGTGCTTCATTACTTTCTTGCCATGCTTCGATGATGCTGTCAGCCCATGTCCATGCAGCTTCAACTTCATCACGACTAACAAATAAAGATTGGTTGCCATTTACTACTTCGAGCATTAGACGTTCATAAGCATCAACAACACGTTGATTTTCATATGTTTCAGAAAAACTCAAATCAAGTTTATTTTCTTGGATATGCATTTGTGATGCGATACCAGGAATTTTGTTCATCATTTGCAATTCAACACCTTCATCAGGCTGCAAACGAATTGTTAATTTATTAGCAGGTAAATCCACATGACTATCTTTAAAAATATTGTGAGCTTGTTTCTTAAATTGAATGACTATTTCACTATGTTTAGCAGGCATGCGCTTACCAGTGCGTAAATAGAAAGGTACGCCAGCCCATCGCCAGTTATCTATTTCAGCTTTAATAGCCACAAATGTTTCGGTATTACTTTTTTGGTTAGCGCCTTCCTCATTTAGATATCCAGGAACAGGCAACCCGTTTAGATAACCGTCCGCATATTGACCTCGAACCGTTTTTTCTTTCACATTCATACGATTAATTGGCACAAGTGCTTTAACTGCTTTTAATTTTTCAGCGCGAACACTATCAGCACTCAGGTCTGCTGGTGGCTCCATTGCTAATAAAGACAATATTTGTAATAGGTGATTTTGAATCATGTCACGCATTTGACCTGCATCATCATAGAACCCCCACCGCCCTTCAATACCGACGCTTTCCGCAACGGTGATCTGAACATGATCAATGCTATTTCGATCCCAGTTATTGGTAAATAATGAATTGGCAAAACGTAGAACTAATAAATTTAATACTGTTTCTTTACCTAAATAATGATCAATGCGGTAAATTTGATTTTCTTTAAAATAACGAGAAACTTGATCGTTTATTACTTTAGAAGAAGCTAAACAATTTCCTATTGGTTTTTCCATCACCACGCGATCAGCATCTGTAATAAGTTTGGCAGCGTGCAAACCGTCAGTAATGTCGCCATAAATAGATGGTGGCGTAGAGAAATAATATATACGCGTTTTATGACCACCTTTAAGTGTTTGAGCTAGATGAGTGTATGAAGCAGTATCTTTAAAATCTAATACTTGATAAACCAAACGTGCCGTAAACCGTGCGAGCACATCCTTGTCTAATCCTTCTTTAACAAACTCAGTAAGATTTTCGACCACAAAAGCAGTGAACTCTTCAACAGTATGCTCTTGACGCGCCACACCTAAAATTCGGCTTTTTGCATTTAATAAATTAGCTTGCTCTAATTGGTATAAAGCAGGCAATAATTTACGGCGAGACAAGTCACCAAGCGCACCAAAAAGTACAATTTCACTGGCAGACTGAAGATCAGAATTTTTCATATAACATTATCTCTTTTTTCGAGTGTCTTTGTAGATATATAAGTATGAGTAAATAATAACAGTTTGTCGTTATATCAATAATTACAATCCACATTGTAACTAAACTACATTTAAGCTTAATTTAACGGGTATACTCACTTCAGTAAAGAACTTTTTGTAATTAAATTACATTTTATGTATTATAGTTAAATAACGAGTTAAAGGTCAGTATTCATTAAAAGCTTTTTATGCTTTTCGTTAATTTAAGCTAAACATGAATTAATTATTTGCTAAAAATTGCCTTTTTGTTTTATATTAGCTGTAATTATGAAAGAAATTTTCATTATTCTCGTCATTTAGACAGAAAATAAATTACACTTATTGTAAAAACTAAGGCCAACAGTCATGAATGTATTAGAAAAGATCGCCAACGAATTAGATACTTTCAGTAAATCTGAACGTAAGGTGGCAGAAGTAATATTGTCATCACCTGGTACCGTTATTCATGCCAGCATTGCGGCATTAGCTAAGCAAGCAAACATCAGTGAACCTACTGTAAATAGGTTTTGCCGACGTCTAGACACGAAAGGTTATCCAGATTTTAAACTACATTTAGCACAAAGTTTAGCAAATGGTACACCTTACGTTAATAGACATGTTGATGAAAATGATACGGCAGATGAATATACCGATAAAATATTTGAATCTACGATGGCAAGTCTTGAATTAGCGCGTAAAAGTTTAGATGGTAATATGATCAATCGTGCTGTAGATGTTTTAACACAAGCAAATAAAATTTCGTTTTTTGGTTTAGGCGCTTCAGCGGTTGTAGCTCATGATGCATTAAATAAATTTTTCCGCTTCAATGTTCCAGTTGTTTATTTTGATGACATATTAATGCAACGTATGAGTGCTATAAATAGTCGTCAAGGTGATGTTGTTGTTGTTATTTCACATACAGGCCGTACAAAGTCGCTCGTTGAAGTGGCCAGTTTAGCGAAAGAAAATGATGCTACGGTAATTGGTATAACCACTGAGGGTACGCCATTATCGAAAGAATGTAATATCGTACTTTCTGTTGATGTTGCCGAAGATACTGACTTATACATGCCGATGTCGTCACGTATTGCGCAACTTGCACTAATAGATGTATTAGCAACAGGTTTTACTTTAAGACGTGGCACGAAGTTCAGAGATAATTTAAAGAAAGTTAAAGACAGTTTACGCAGCTCACGTTTTGAGCGGAAAGATTAATAGTAATTATTGATAGTACTAGAATTCAATGTTTAGTCTTCAACAATCACACAAATAGAGAAGTAAGGATTAAGATGCCTAGAAGAACGAAAATTGTAGCGACCCTTGGGCCAGCCACTGACGACAAAGCCGTATTAAAAGAAGTACTAGCCGCTGGTGTGAATGTGGTTAGATTGAACTTTTCTCATGGAATTCCACAAGACCATATTGATCGTGCAAACAATGTTCGTGAAATTGCTAAAGAGCTAGGTGTCTATGTAGGTATCTTAGGCGATTTACAAGGCCCTAAAATTCGTGTGTCTACTTTTAAAAATGGTCCAATTAAACTTGCTATTGGTGATAAGTTTGAACTAGACGCAACATTAGCAAAGGGTGAAGGTTGCCAAGAGAAAGTAGGTATTGATTATAAGAAACTTCCACAAGATGTTGTTCCTGGTGATATCCTTTTGCTTGATGACGGTCGTGTACAATTAAAAGTATTAAGCACTGAAGGACAGTCTGTATTTACTGAAGTAACTGTTGGCGGTCCTTTATCTAATAATAAAGGTATTAATCGTCAAGGCGGTGGCTTAACTGCTCCGGCATTAACGGCGAAAGACAAAGAAGATATAAAATTAGCCGCAATCATCAATGTTGACTTTTTAGCTGTATCTTTTCCTCGTGACGCCGCAGATATGCGTGAAGCACGTTTATTAGCGCAAGAAGCTGGCTGTGATGCTCGATTAGTATCGAAAATTGAACGTGCAGAAGCAGTAAATGACGATAAGATTCTTGACGACATTATTCTAGCATCAGATGTCGTTATGGTTGCACGCGGTGATTTAGGCGTTGAAATTGGCGACGCAGCATTGGTTGGCAAACAAAAGCACATTATTAATCGAAGCCGTCAATTAAATCGTGTGGTGATCACGGCAACGCAAATGATGGAAACTATGATTGAACAACCTATGCCGACACGTGCTGAGGTTATGGATGTTGCTAATGCTGTTCTTGATGGAACAGATGCAGTTATGCTTAGTGCTGAAACTGCTGCAGGTAAATACCCTGTTGAAACAGTAAAAGCCATGGCATCAGTTTGTATGGGTGCTGAGGAACATCGTTCTGTAAATATTTCAAATCACCGTATGGAACTTACTTTTTCTGAGGTTTCAGAAACAATTGCAATGTCAGCTATGTATGCGGCAAACCATTTAGAAGGAGTGAAAGCAATAATTTCACTTACTGAGTCAGGGCATACCAGTAAAATCATGTCTCGCATTACTTCTGGTTTACCAATCTACTCTTTATCTCGTCATGATAAAACATTAAATAAAACAGCTATTTATCGTGGTGTTTATCCTGTTGAATTTGACTCTACAGATTATTCTGACGATGAATTAACGAAAGAAGTTTTAAATAAAGTACTGAAAAACTCTGATTTAAAAGTTGACGATAAAGTTATTTTTACTCATGGAGACATGATGGAAACAGTTGGCGCAACCAATACCTTAAAAGTATTAACTGTTACAAAAAAGCACCTTAGTTAACGAATTATACTGACAATATCTAAAAAGTAATGTTTGATGTAAGAAGGCAGTGATTTATCACTGCCTTTTTTATGAATATTAAAATAAAGTCACTTATTGGATATTGACGTTAATCTCGGAAATTTACCTATTATACTAAGCTAATATATATTAACGCTTGTTATATCATCGAGGTAACATGCTTTTTTGTACCGTTAAAAAGTGCATAAAATTTTTGATGGGCATGTTTTGAGAAAGTATCAACTCGTGTATCGTAATCTTCAATCCACGTTATTAACATTGCTAAATTATCATTTTGAGCTTGCTGAGATTCATACTTATGAGGCTCCCAAGGCCTCTTTTTAGCATTGCTAATACATTGCGATATAGGTAAATCTAAAAATATAACATCCGTTGCATAGTCACTTGAGTTGTCTTTATTTCCACTGTTTAATAATTCTAGTAAATCAGTGTAACACCCTTCGATAACCCAATTATTATTTGCTTTAGTAAACACATTAATTAATTTAAACGAATCTGAAATCACCATTCTTTCTGGCGGGTTTGTTGGTTGCCAAGCTAATGTATCAAGATCTAAATGTGCTATATCCTTTGTTTTGGCAAGCTTCTTAGCAAGTGTCGACTTCCCTGAGCCTGAATTCCCAAAAATTAGTATTCTTTGCATTAGCCACCCAATTAATTAATCTTCATTTAAGATAATATAGTATACCTTTGCTCACTATCAACAATCATTATGGATAAACAAATTTAAACAGAGGATTACCAAATATTACTCAAAAAAAAGCGATACACATGTATCGCTTTTTAGCTTTAATTGACTCAGTTTATATTAAAAGCGATAAGTCGCATTTAAGAAAAAGCTTCGGCCATAAAGGTCATAACCCGATGAAGTCACCATGTTGCCACGGTTCGAACCAGCAGTTAAATCGACTAACTCAGGTGCTTTATCGAAGATGTTTTTCATACCAGCGGTCACTAAAAAGTCATCATTACTATAAGTAAGCGACGTATTAAAATAAACTGCGCTGTCTGCTGAACAAACAGGAACGGTTTGTGGCTTACCTACTAGGTCTTCATTTTTAATGTACTCATCACATTTTGCCGTGTCTCGTATATCATCAGCTGCATGAGTTCCTGACATGTAATTTGCCATAATCATCCAGTTCCACTCATCCATGGTAAAGTTTAATGACGAAACTAAGCGATGCTCTGGCGTACCAAAGTCTTCTAATAAGTCTTCAGGTGTTTCACCTTTAAATATAGTGACATCACGTTCGGTTTGTAAAGTATATTGATTATCCCATGTCATCGATATATTACCGAAGTTAGTAACAAAGTGAGTATTAATATCAACACCCTTTGACGTTTCTTCACCGATATTAATAAATGATGTATCAACTAAGTTTGGAAAGTTAATTACTGCTGCATTACCGCTATTACGCGTTATACGTGGACAGAATGGACTTTCCATATTAGGCGAATCGAAACAACGTTTTAAGATAGTCGCTGCACTTATCGAACGGATGGTATCTTCAACCACTAAACTGAAATAAGTAACACCTAGACTAAACTCATAATCATTTTCAAACTCAGGAGTCCATTTAAATGTAGCTGTAATGTTTTCCGATGTTTCAGGCTTTAACTCTTCCGCATTACCACTAGCCGACGTTGGAATACTCGGCACGCCGCTCAAACCAATTTGCGTATAATCAGCTCCTTGGGCTGTACAGTTAGCTAAAATAGTGTCAGAACGGTTTTCTTTAGCTGGATCATATTGGCTATCCGTAGTTAACGACTCAGATACCATACAAGGATCAGCGCTGCCACTTACACCACCAAATTGATTCGCCAAGAACTGCTCTCGTAAATTTGGTGCACGAAATGATGTACCGTACGATGTACTAAACAATAAAGACTCAATTGGTTTATAAGTAACTCGCGCCCTGTTCGTTAACTCGCTGCCAAAGTTAGATTCATCGGTATAACGAAATGCAGCTTCAATTTCGAATAGATTTGCCCAAGCTTGATCAACAGCTATTGGTAGTGAAATTTCGGCAAAAACATCACTAACATTACGAGACCCTTTCGTTGCACCTTCTGTAAGAGGGTTTTCTGCAGCGACTAAGCCCGTAGAACCTAGCATATCACCCGCTGAATCAATGGTATCTTTTCGATATTCCATACCCATAGCTACAGTTGATACACCGCCATTACTAAATTCAAATAAATCTCCGGTAACAAAGCCAGAGAACATTACTTGCTCAACGGTAGTGGTATTAATTCGTGTACCTATAAGGAAGTCTTTTTCTGCCTGGGTCGCAAAAGTTCCCCCTCCATATTTACCACCATTAAAAATAGATTCTGCGAAAAAGTTAATAGGTACACATTCATTTGGACTAATAAAACCTATGCCCGCAGGAGCATTAACTCCACATATAGGATTGCCCGAACTATCTAAACGTAATGTTCCTGTCGCTAATGCTAAGTTACTTTCATTCATTATTGGTTGACTTTGATCACCAACACCACGGTCGTAAGAAGCAAAGATTTCATATGTCCAACCTTGGTCTGCTAACCATTCTTGAGTAAAGTCTCCACGTAACCCCGTAACAAAACGAAAGTGATTCAATTCAACTTCTCGTTTTTGTGGTAAATCTTCTAGGGTCATAATATGAGATACATCATAATCCGGGAATGGGTTCATTGGGTTATCAACCAAATGTAAAGAACCATCTGGATTAGTGACTAAATTACCATTCGCATCTTCATGTGGGATATTAGCAGCAATCGTTGGATATATTTGCTCAGTGGAAGCCAGACTAGTTAAATGACGATGAAAGTAATAAGCTTCATAGAATAATTCCTCTTCTCCGCCAAAAAAATCTGGAGAGTAACTACCATTAGCGGCAAGAGTAAAACGAGTAACGGGTTGAATTAAATCCGCTTCCATACGATCTCTTGCATCTGAATGGTCAGCAGAATAAATTCTCCGATTAAACTGATCTGAACTAGTTATATCAATATTTGGATCACCAGGAACCGGTAAGCCAAAGGCGGAACTAAAACCCATAATACCAATATCTGTATAACCAGGGGTGGTAAAAAATCCTATTCCTGAAGGATGGGGATACGTCATTGGTGGAGCGGTTGGATCATCTGGGTCATAACCCGTGATGTCTAAAATAGAGTTATCCCAAAAGCGACTTGAACAAACAGATGTTTGCTTACCGGTATCGTCTTCAAATATTTTACGTATACAATCTGTACGGTCTTTCACTGCAATACGGTCACGTTCATAATATGAAGCGGAAAGAGTAAACTTTGACTTTTCTCCTTCAAAACCTGTAATGAATGAAAAGTCTTTTGTTGCGCCACCGCCATTTTCTGTATCAGAGATATTCGCTGAAACTTCAAAACCATCAAAGCTTTCTTTCAATATAATGTTAATTACACCAGCAACAGCATCTGCCCCGTAAATAGAAGATGCACCCTCGGTAATAACTTCGATGCGTTCCACCATGTTCACAGGAATTAAACTCAAATCTGGTTGTGATGGCGCACCGCGAATATCTCATGATCCAAGTCGTCGACTGTTAATTAAAATGAGTGTTCTTTCAGGCCCTAATCCGCGTAAACCAACATTAGACGAACCTACACCACCACTTGGCGGTGCTTCAGAAGCATTTGAGCCACCTGAATTAGAGTTATATGAACCATCAAATTGTTGCCCGTTTGCCATCGATGTATTTTGTAGCAAATCTGCAACTGTTCTAACCCCTGCTTTCATTGCATCATCAGCATTAATGACATGAATTGGAGATGCATTAGAGAACTCGGCTTTTTTTAGACGAGAACCTGTAACAGAGATACGTTCAACAGCTTCTTCTGCTCCAGCTTCTTCTGCAAAAACAGGCATTGAGAGCATAGAAGTAGAAACACTAGCAAGTAGAGCATATTTGATAGCTTTCGCTATTGGGGATGCATTTATCATTATATTTCCTTTATCAATTATATTATTTTTAGAACTTTATTTTTATAACTTTATTTTCAGAACTTTATTTTTATAATCATTCAGTCTATTCCTTAAACTTAATCACCTAAGCACAACTTCGTAATATCCTTAATTACAAGTAACTTAAGTTAAACTGAACATATACACATTACTGCTAAACTTTTAAATTTAAAATTAAAAAGTTTAATAGAATTTGTTACATACTGTGTAAGTGTAAACTTTTAATAACATTTGCATTGAATAAAAACAAACCAAACAAAGCTCACAAATCAATCAAGCAACCGTATTTATACTTGTTTCTTTTGCTACAAATTTCTCCTTTCATTACCAATCAAGATTAGACAAACAATTAAAATATAGTCCATATCTCGCTGATGTATAGGCACTTTATAAAAAAATCAGATAATTTTACTGGGATATTTATAAATTTAATGAATAAACGCGAAGATCTACAAGTTATCTTATTTATGGAATATGCGATTATAAAATCCCCTCCCCCCCTATTTTTAATAAAATATTATTGCAACATATAGGTCATACGCACTTTGTTTTACTGCGTAAAACGTCTGTAGCCCAGTGCTGTCGAAGGTCATTACTTACGCAATGTCTCATTTTATAAATCTGAGTTATTTTACTGCATCATCTTTTTGTTCATTTAGCTGATTGTTAAATAAGAAAGGAGCAAGTTAAAAAATGTAGTGTTTATGAAATAAATTAAAAACCATTTTTTATTCTTTCTAACTTGCATTACAACAAACAACGCCTACTATTTAACAATTATGCAACAAACCATTAACAAATAAAAGTATTAGTTACATCATTTTCGTAAAGTAAAAATGGTGGGATGCTTAATTAAACTCTTTATTAGTTATTAAAAATGTTAGTAAAAAGTTTTCTATTCATTGTTTGTTTTGGATTGTATCCATAAAAATCTTAGTCAAATAAATTGACCATTATTTATGAGGCTTACAAAAATTTAAATTAAAGATGCATACGATTCGTATGCCGATAAACATGATATTAAAGGTATTAAAATGATAAATAATAAAACGCTCCTCTTAAGTACGTTGTCTATAACTTTAATGAGCATCTTTAGTGCTGACGCAGCCGAAAGAAAGCTATTAAACGATAATAATGCGACCATTTCAGCTTTCTCTGTAACAAATCCATCATTCGTAAATAACAATCCTGCGCAACTAATCGGGTTATCAGCGGGTAATACATTACAAGAGCGGGTAAGCTTTACTTTGGATAATGGTGATAAAACAACTCGCTATCAACAATTTTATCAAGGTATACCTGTGATCAACGATGACGCTGTTATCTCCCAGAAAGAAGATAATAGCTTTAAACATGCTCATGGTTCAGTGTTAAACAATATTGATTCTGACATTAATAATGTTACTCCTACTTTTACAGAAGCTGAGGCTTTGTTACGTAGTAAACAGGCAAGTTTTGCTGGCTTTTTATCGGCGAATTCTATACCGACTGCCAATGAAACATCTACTTTAGCAATTTGGCAAGACGAAAACGATATAGCAAAGCTTGTATATGAAGTGAGTTTTATTCAATATGGAAATAACCCCGCTCGCCCTTATTATATTATTGATGCCCATTCTGGTGAAGTATTACTACATTTAGATAATTTACAAACTGCAGATGGTACAGGCCCTGGCGGTAATGCTAAAACAGGTAAATATCAATATGGTACAGACTTCGGTTACTTAAATGTTAGCCAGTCAGGTTCAAGCTGTACTATGGTTAACAACAATGTTAAAACCATTAATCTCAACCATGGTACCAGTGGTTCAAATGCCTTTAGCTACACCTGCCCAGAAAATACTACCAAAGAAATAAATGGAGCTTATGCACCACTTAACGATGCTCATTATTTTGGTAACGTTGTTTTCGATATGTATAGCGATTGGTTTGGTTCGGCCCCATTAACCTTCCAACTAGAAATGCGTGTACATTACTCAAACAGTTATGAAAATGCTTTTTGGGATGGCTCCGCGATGACTTTTGGCGATGGTAAAAATACCTTTTACCCATTAGTGAGTCTAGATGTTACCGCCCATGAAGTTTCACACGGTTATACAGAACAAAATTCCGGCCTTGTTTATTCCGGAAAGTCTGGAGGCTTAAATGAAGCATTTTCAGACATGGCAGGCGAAGCAGCAGAATACTTTATGACAGGTAGTAATGACTGGAAAGTTGGAGAGCAAATATTCAAAGGTAACGGTGCCTTACGATATATGGATGACCCAACACTTGATGGTAAATCTATAGGCCATCAATCAAACTACTCTTCGGGAATGGATGTTCATCACAGCTCAGGTGTATTTAACAAAGCATTTTATTTATTAGCGAATAAGGCTGGCTGGAATACCCGTAAAGCATTTGAAGTCATGACAAATGCCAACAAACTTTATTGGACGTCTAACACTAATTGGGATTCTGCCGGCGACGGTGCCATAGATGCAGCTTGTGATTTAGGCTACAGCACAACAGATGTTCAATCAGCACTAGCATCAGTAGGTGTAAACTCTAATGCAAGTACGAGTGATTGTGGTATCACAATTCCAACTGACGGAATTCTAACTAATGGCGTAACTGAAACAGGTTTGTCGGGGAATGCAAAAGATCAACTATTCTATACCTTAGAAGTTCCAGCTGGAGCGACGGGGTTAAACTTCGTGACCACGGGCTCTAGTGGTGATGCTGACTTATTTGTAAAGTTTGGCTCAAAACCTACCTTATCTAGCTACGACTGCAAGAGTACGAGTTCATCCAGCAACGAAAACTGTGATATAACATCAGCTCAAGCTGGTACATATCACGTAATGGTTGAGGCTTGGAATGCAATTAGTGGTACTTCTTTAACTGGTAGTTTCACCCCAGATGACGGTACTAACCCTGGAGATCCGACACCTATAGATGTTAGCTATGATATTAACTCAATTAGCTCGGGCGCATGGGAAAGATTTAGTGAAAACTTAGCCAGTGGCTACTCGACCTTGACAGTAACTATTTCTGGTGGAACTGGAGACGCCGATCTTTACGTAACAGAAGGTACGCAGTCAACAAGGTCTAAATATGATTGTCGCCCATACAAAAACGGTAATGATGAAGTATGTACTTTCACAACGCCAGCTGCAGGTGCTTGGTATTTCGATGTGAGGGGATACAATGCCTCGTCAAATATTACATTAAATATTAAAGCTAACTAATCTTTATCTAAATACATTGAGGGGTTATGCCCCTCTTTTTTATTTCACACAATATATGCCTTTACTCAATAAAACTTTCCCATCTAATTTTTTAAAATCTACTTTATTAACGTAAATATTAAACTTTGTTAAAGTACGGCTTGGCTGTTCTAGGATGGTTGTTATTCAAGATATTAATAAATCGAAAGTATGAAAAGGTATTTTTCAATAAACAATATAATGAGAAATACATGAACAAAAAAAATGAAAAATTAATCGTACTCAGTTTACTTTGCGGAATGAGCACAGCTTACGCTAACGAAAATATAAGTCAGCAAGAAAACCAAAAGAAAGTTTGGATTTCACTTGGTAATGACGCAGTAACGGTAATTAACAATAACTTTAGTAAACAGTTCGATCTAACAAATATTCAGCCGAAACAGTCGGTACTTACATTTCCTGATTCACAAGCAATAGCAGTAAACAACCAAGCCATAAATATTGTCAGTATTGATTCAGCTCAATTAAATAGTTTGAGCGAATTTATGCATGAAAACTTTAAACGTTGTGGCGGGTATATATTTCATGAATCTCTAGCAGAGGCCCAACAATACACGGCAAACATCGCGTTAACACCACAAGTAATAACGAGCTACACCATTGATAATTCAACTGGAGTCAATTCATTATTAAATGAATTATCTCCATCGAATTTAACATCTACGGTTGATACCCTGAGTAATTACAATAATCGTTATTATACGAGTACAACAGGCGCAGAGTCGGCAAATTGGTTGAAAAGCCATTGGACTTCAATTGCCAGTGGACGAAGTGATATTAATGTTGAGTTGTATAATCATAGCTGGCAACAACCTTCTGTTATTGCCACAATCACAGGAACATCCAATAACGATGAAGTGGTTATTGTTGGCGGGCATTTAGACTCAATAAATTTATCAAACCCGAGTACCGGACATGCTCCTGGAGCAGATGATAATGCTTCAGGTATTGCTGTGGTTACTGAGACCTTGCGCGCAATTGTTGCCAGTGGTTTTAAACCTAAACGTACGATTAAGTTTATTGGTTATGCCGCTGAAGAAGTTGGATTAAGAGGGTCAAAAGCTATTGCACAAGACTACAATAGCCAAGGGATGGATATTGTCGGCGTGGTTCAATTTGACATGGTTAGTTATAAAGGTTCTGCCAATAAAGACATTGTTTTTATGACCGATTACACAAATAGTGGACAGAATACTTTCATGACTCAACTTATTGATACCTATTTACCCGATATTAGTTACGGTTATGATCAATGTGGTTATGGCTGTTCAGATCATGCTTCATGGCACAATTTAGGCTATCCAGCTTCTATGCCATTTGAATCAAATATGTCTGATTATAACAGCAGTATCCATACAGCAAGTGACAGCAATTTTAATTCTGCCCATGCGTTAAAATTTGCCCGCCTTTCTGCTACATTTGTTGCAGAATTAGCGAAAAGTGGCGACGTTGTTATTCCGCCAAACGATTCAGAATTAGTAAATAATGTTGCTGTTAAAGTCTCAGGCGTCTCTAAAGAAGAAATAATGTTCACCTTTGAAGTACCAGCTGATGCAACTACGCTAAGTTTTACAACTCAAGGTGGAAGTGGCGATGCAGATTTATATATTAGATTTGGTGCAAAGCCTTCTTTATCAGTTTATGACTGCAAAAGCACTAGTTCGAGCAGTAATGAGACATGCGATATATCATCATTAGAAACTGGTACTTATCATGTAATGGTACTAGCATGGAACCAAATAAGTGATGTAAATCTAACCGCGAGGTACGATTCAACAACAACCCCACCAGATAACACAAACACTTTAGAAAACAATATTGCAAAAACGAACTTAACGGGTGAAAGATACGAGAATTTGGAATACACCATGGTAGTACCCGCAGGTGCTTCTAATATTAAATTTACGATTAACGGTGGTAGTGGCGATGCAGATATATTTGTTAAGTTTGCTAATAAACCAACGCCTTCAAGTTATGACTGTCGCCCATATATTGGCGGTAATAATGAATCATGTAACATGAGTAACGGTGCTGGTACTTATTACATTATGATTAACGGCTACGCAGCATTTACTGGTTTAAGTTTAACAGGTAGTTATAATCCACCAATTACAGTAGGTAACACTGTTCTAAGTTCAAAAGTAGAGTAATTTCAAGTTTATAAGCACCGCTCTTATAATTTAGCTACCTATTCAAATAAAATACTAATACGGTCTTTGAATTCAATAAAATTAATTCCAGGACCGTTTATCATGTAAATTGATGAACAAGTGATCATACTCACAAAATTAAGGAATAAACTACACGCTATATGCACTACGTAATCAATTCCTAACACTTTAGCTTAACATTTTTATAAATTATTTTTGGATTACCTCAAACAAACTTGACTGACAATCCGCCAAGCGTTATTTATATAAAAACTTTTGGAAGATAAATAATATGAAAAAAATCATTGCTTTGCTGTTCTCATTAACTGCTATCTCAAATCTTTCGCATGCGACTTCTATTTTTAATAGCGATGTCGAGAACTTAATTATCACCATGAAAGCACCAACACCGATCATTTCAGATTTAAAACAATTAACGGATGAAATTGGGAGCCGGCTTACAGGAACACAAGCCAATAAAGATTCCATTAATTGGGCACTAAATAAATTTCATTTAGCCAATGTAAGCGCTAAAAAAGAAAGCTTTATTATGCCAAAAGCCTGGTTAGAAAAAAGCGTTAGCGCTAAGGTTTTTAATGGAAGTTTTAGCTTCACTCCTAAGATTGTTGCAATGCCATTTACTGAAGGTACCGATTATCAAGGATTAACTGCAAAAATTATTAATATCAATAAAGGCGATAGCCAATCCTTTGAGGACGCGAATACCAATAATGCATTAAAAGGTAAATGGTTATTAGTTGAAACTGCAGTGCTTGACGATAATAGTGGCATTCATGGCCTGTTTCAGGAATATCTCGATGCTGTAGGAATTGAAGAAAGAGCACTTGCCGTTGAAGCGGCAGGTATAATTTATATGTCTTCACGGACTCAAAACTTATTATATCGTCATCTACCGAGTACCGGGGCGGATAATAAAGTTGCAATAGTGGTTATGGAGCGTGAAAGCGCGTTACGTACACAACGATTATTAAATTCAGGAAAGGTCTTAAAATTAACGGCAAAAATTAATATTTTTGGTGAAAAGGCTTATCAAGCAGATAATGTTATCGCTGAAATAAAAGGAGATACCTACCCAGATGAAATAGTACTCATTGGTGCCCATATCGATTCCTTTGATTTAGGTACAGGTGCATTAGATAATGGTTCAAATGTAAGTTTAGTGATAGATATCGCAAGACAAATGAAAAAGCTTAATATCGTACCGAAAAGAACAATACGTTTTGCTTTGTTCAATGGTGAAGAGCAAGGAATTTACGGCTCATTAGGTTATACAAAAACACATGCTCAAGAATTAGATAAACATGTACTAGCAGCTACTATAGATATAGGTACAGGGGCTATCAATGGATTTTTTGTTAATGGCCGAGAAGAAATTAAATCAACAATTAATCAAGTATTAGCGCCAGTTGCTGATTTAGGCCCTTTTAATCTGATGAATGATCCTGTTGTCGGTACCGACAACTACGATTTTATGATGCAAGGTGTTGCTAACTTAGTAGCGAGTCAAGCGGATGCTAATTATGCATCAAATTACCATGCTCAATCTGATACTTTCGATAAAGTTGATCAAAAGCAATTAAAGTTAAACTCTGTGATTATCGCTACAACGATTTTAGGTATAGCAAACTTGAATGAAATACCATGGAAGCGCCAAAGTTCAAAGCAAGTCGTTAACATGGTTGATAAATATGATATTGAATCGTCGATGAAAACGTTTGGACTACATAAAAGTTGGACCGAGAATACACGCGGAATTAAACATTAACAACACATTTATAAAGCCGCTGTTTCACTGTAAATAGCGGTTTCCCTCCATGATTTTTTACTTCTTTTTTAGGAGTTATTCCGCTACCTGCCCTAATAAACGCCACTCTCCATGGTAAACATTAAACCCTTCTTCAGAGGTAAAACCAATCAAGGTTAAGTTAAAACGCTTCGCGGCAATAATAGCCAAGTTAGATGGCGCTCCAACCGCAATTAAAAACGCAACACCTGCCATCACCGTTTTTTGTACTATTTCAAAACTTACTCGCCCGCTTACAACGCAAGCCAATGTATCTGTATCAGATTTATTACTTTTTATATTTTTAGACTCAAGTAATGCACCAAAAACCTTATCTACCGCATTATGTCGACCAATATCTTCGCGAAGAACAATCAACTTATCGCCAAGAAATAAAGCAGCAGCATGTGAGCCGCCAGTGAGCTTAAAAAGTGATTGTTGCTGACGCATGATATTTGGCATTAACAATATGTCTTCTACAGATAAACTGGATTTTTGTTCACTTAACACCGGCGGCTTTTTAAGCTCTAAACTCTTTAATGAAGTAGTACCACAAAGACCGCAGCTACTATAAGTCATTTGAAATCGATCTAACGAAGAAAGTTCAGGAATTACGCCACGGCTAAGGCTAACTTCCCATGAATTATCATTTAACTCCGAAGCACTAACTGAAATATCAACTATATCAGCAAGTGATACGATAACACCTTCCGACATTAACAGTCCGAGAATAAGCTGTTTATCATTACCAGGCGTACGCATTGTGATAGAGAAAACCTTTGTAGTAGCCTGTTGGTTTTCAGCCTGATTATCATACCAAACAAGAGTAATTTGTAACGGTTGTTCAATAATAACCACGTCATGAGTTAATTGACGAGATTGCTTTTTAATAATGACTTTATTAACTTTAACTGTTGAATGCCCTGTGACTTGCTCAGCAGAAAATTTAATTACACTTTGACCACTTCTATTCATACAAAGATCATTTATTTAATTTGAGATTAAATATTACCTGCAATGTATCAAAGTAGAAAGATTCCAAGGCAATCACATGAAGATAAAAATGCTCAAACTGTAATGGTTCAATTGCAATTCAAGTATTAAAGCTTTAGTCGAATACATTGTTTAAGTGTAATAACTGATAAAAATGTGAAATGTTGAGTGATTAACGCTGTCGAAACTTTACGGAGATGAGGCTTGCGGAGTGAACATACTCACACGATAAAACTGAGCATAAACAATACATTAAAAAAGATCACGTATATTCATTCGCGAAAAATCACGCTTATTGATCAATAATACAGAATAAGTTCACTATAAAAGTTAAAGAATAAAATTGAGTAATTTCATCATCATTATCTATACTGTTTTAACACATTATAAATGGACTATAAATAATGATGAAACGGATTCCTGCTGCCTTGGTTAAAACTTGGTTGTTTCTTGTTAAAAGTAACGACCCACGACTTGCTAAACAAAAATTCTGTGCCTATCACAAGATAAAAAAACTATTTGGGACTACTCAAGTCGCAGAAGTATATCTTGAACAAGAAGATGATCATGATATAGAAGTCGTTATCGTTTAGCTTTAACTACATCTGTTTGTCTATTCTAACGGTGCCATTCCCAAAGTAAATCATGCGTATAGCATCGTTACGGTTGAAAAGCATACGATTATCTAAATCTTGCACAACCATATAGTCTTTCCCTTGATCGGTTTTAATCATCAATTCTACTAAGTGCATTGTTTTCTGGCGAAACTGTGGGTGTTTGCTATCGGCAATAGAACTACCTATTAAAGCTCCTAATATAGTAGCAACATCTCGACCACTACCACTGCCAAATTGGTTTCCTATTGCTCCGCCAATTAGTGCTCCCCCAAAAACTTTCCAACCCTTGTTTTTATCTTCTATCAGTTCTTTTTCGGCAATATATCTAACAGAGTACACCTTTCCAAAAAGTACCTTCTCAACGGGTACCGCTTTATTTCTTTCATAGTCAGCACTAACCGCTGGGCTTATTATGATGCTAAGAAAGCATGAACAAGCAAAAAATAATGTTTTCATGGTGTACTCCTAAAATATATAATGATTTAAACTACCAACCCACGGATTCTTTAGCTTTGGTTTTACGTATTTCAGTTTCATCAGCCCACTCTACTAAGCCACTCTCTAAATCCATCAAACGTAGCGTAAATTTATAATAAACATCTGACTTATCTTTATTAGATTTTACAATGCTAGATAAGTTGCCATAGAGCATATATTCAGCACCAATTTGCTTGCCAAACTGTACTGCTTTCGTAGAATCAACCATGCCACCTTCTTGTTGGAATTTCATTTGTTCGCGAGCGGCTTCAACACGGCTCATATCAACAAAACGAAACTTCCCTGAACGTAATAATTTTGTAGAAACTGAATCAGTTATAGACTCGGTATCAATATGCTCACTGGTTTTGTTTTTAATACGTTCCACAAACATAACTGGACGTTTATTTTGCGTTAATGTACCAACAACTGGCGACAACACTAAAGAGTCGGTCATTTCACCAGCGACTTTCTGTAAATCCGTTGAGCCAAAGCTTATATCAGTAGTTTCAACAGCAGTTGCATCACCATAACGTACAACAGACTTTTGCGCACAGCCGGCAGCCATGGTAAGTGCTAAACCAAGAGCGGTAGCAAGCATTAATTTATTCATAATAATTCCTTAATATACATGTTAATAATTCTAAATTTTTCATATTCGTTATAACTTAATACTGTTTTCTTAATATTTATATGACTTTTCTGCTGTTTCTCTTACATAAACATTGAATGAAGCGACTTGCTCATTAGGGGCTACACCACGTAATGTTGTCGATTGAAAACCATGCAATTCAACAGGCTTCCACGGCGTTTTTCTTGCTTCTACGACAAAACCTTGTTCGTCAAACCAATTAAAATGGTATTGCAGTTTTAAAGATTTTTTAAAAGTACTTGCCAACTGAAGGTTAACTTCTAATAACCTATTGGTTTTTCGGGACTTCACCTCTGCTATATTAAGTTTTAAAGCTAATTCTGGCTTGTCTAGTTTTAAATGCTTAGAGAACTCATCCCCTTGTGTCATTTCATTTGTGCCGATACCTGAAGTTGTTGGCGGTTGAGTATTAGCACACCCCGTAACAAATAATGAACTTAATAGAGCAACAGTTGCAATCCCAATTATTTCTTTCATCTAAACTTCCTTATAAGTTTATTGTTTGATAAGCGATATACTGTCCGATTGAAGTCGCATTAATCAGAGTTATCCCTGTACTTTTTATATCGACATCTACCATTTTCTTTTCACCAGCTATTGAGAATGCTAAGCGTTGTTTTCCTACCGGAACATCGATTCTCATTAATTGCACACTATCAGGTAAGCTCGACCAACTACGTGTATCTGCTTTTTCAGAAGCAACATTATATAAACTTGCCAATATGTTTCCGACATCACCACCTGACTTAGTCATTTTTTTTCGTACTTGCTCTTTTGCTACTATACGTATGGCTTGTCGAGTTACTAAACCTGCTAAATGTTCTTCTAAATCTTTAGATGCTAAGGACTGCAACCTGACAATCTCTTGAGATTGGTAGTTTTTCCCTTCAATATCAATACTAAGTGGTTTTAATGTAGCTAATCCTCCACGATAAACGGGTAATGCAAAAGTAAAAAACTGCATATCATCACGAGTATTGAACAGAGGTAAATTTAGCTTTGCTTCGTCTTTAGCATTAACAATACCTTGTTCATAAATAACCACTACTTGCCCAGTATTGTTGTCAGTTTTCTCTTTGTAGTTTCCATATTTCTTTTTAAAAAGAGCTAAGTCTTCATACATACCAAGCTTGGTAGCCAAACGTAAAAGATCTTGTTGCAAATAAGTATTGTTTGGGAAAATCTCAATAGCACGTTTGTAATCAATATAAGCATCATTAGGTTGCTTAGCTGCTTCATAGAGCAAACCTGACAAATAAAAAGTATAGGCATTTTGAAAACCATTCTTTAAATCTCCAATGATGTTGTCCATTGATGGATAGCTCGAATTTAATTTTTCGTTATTGACACCTTTAGTCGACATTTTTTCTTGTGCATCATGAAGTTCAGCTTGGTTTTCTTTTAACGCACGTTCTTGCACTAAGTTGGCACGACGAACTTCAACTAACGCCCCTTCTAAACTGCCTTGATATAAATAATTCAATGCTTGATAAGAATGCAACATGCTTTGTTCATATCTCGGTATTCCATAAGCAATAGCATTATCATTACTTATAACGGCCCCGAAATTTTTCACACCTTTACTTATTTGAACTTTAGCCGCTGTCTCTTGTTTTTGTATTTCATGGTAAGCAAGCTCAAAACTTTTTTGGCTGGCCTGCCAATTATTAGCTAAAAACTGCAAACGGCCTCTTTCTAACTGACTTAAGCCATAATTATTATGCGTTTGGTTAAGTACATCAATTGACGACTCAGCTTTTACAAAATCTCCAGAGAGCTGTGCCGACCGAGCAGCCTTCATTTTTTGCGCATAGCCTGAAAATAAATCGGTAATTCTTATAGAAGTACAGCCAGCTAGTGATGCAAAAAGCAAAACAATAAAGAATTTTACTAATAAACGTTTAAACATATATTTCAATAGATATTCCGTAATAACTTCAATCGAATATTGTACTAAAATTACAGTTTCAGGTTCTATTTAAATAAAATAGAAATAAAGTCTGTACTGAGTTCGGTTGATAACAAGCAATGCCGTAAATTTAAAGGTAAAGCGAGTAATAGGCAATAAAAAATTTGTGATGAAATTGTAAGAAAAGTGTCAGATATTGTCACACGTTCAATAACAAAAATTTTAGCTTTATTTTTAATAGTCTTTGCTGACATTTTAAATTAAAAAAATAGGTCGTAATGGTGTATCATCACTTCATGACTACGAATACATCAAACCACAAAAAACAAGTGACTCCATGAATTACATTCCCTTAGATGACTTAAAAAATGCTTGGGTTTTTAGGCATAAAAGCTTACCTATTAATGATAAAGATAAAGCTAAAATCAAGCCAATGGTAACTACTCGGGCGCAAGTCGTGTGGGATACATTTATCAGCCGCCAGGTAGATCACCCTGATTTTTTCAAAAAAGGTGATTGGCCATTTGAACAGAGCACTTGGCTTGAAAATACAAAGTGGGAAAAACAATGGGATAGCGATGAAAGTATTTTACCCGAAGAAATACTTAAGCATTTTAGTTGGGATAACAATACAGTCGTTTATTTTTGTAGCTCGAGAAATAATGTTATTGAAACAACGTGGGCTGTTTTTCAGCGCTGTTGGAAGAATTTTTTATTTATGGACGATGGCCCACTTCTTATTGGTAAAAAGCGTAAAGAAGTGGTGCAATTTTTATCGAATGGTCAATGTAAAATAGGCGTTAGAACGTAAATTTGCTATTTCATCGCAATTAATCAAAAAGCGTTTATTGTTCAACGCTTTTTGATGATTGCTCAAGTGCCTCAATATCACCCTCACCTGATAATAAAACAGCAAACCATCGGCCTTCTTTTGAAGTTTCAAGTCCTATTTTAATGATCATCGTTAATGGTACAGATAGCAACATTCCTACAGAGCCAAGTAACCAGCCCCAAAAAATTAAAGACAGAAATATCACTAAAGTAGAAAGGCCAAGTCCTTTCCCTAAATAACGTGGCTCAACAATATTTCCCATAACCATATTAATAATGATATACCCCAAACCGATAAAGCCAGCTTCTGGAATTCCGATTTGTAACGCAGCTAAAGATACCGCTGGCACTGCGGCGATAATAGAGCCAATATTAGGAATATAGTTAAGTAAACAAGCTAAAACTCCCCAAAGTAAGAAAGAGTCTAAACCAAATGCCCAAAGCATTAATGAAACAACAACACCTGTCGCAATACTGACAAGGGTTTTTATCGCTAAATAATTATTCACTGACGTTAAAAATCGCTCAATTTGTTTTAAACGCATTTGTGGGTCGTCTAGAGCAAAATGTAACTTTTTAGGTATTGATGAGGATTCAAATAGCATAAAGATAACAGTAATGATGATCAGAAAAAGGTTAGCCATTACGCTACCTAAGCCACTGAGCATATCTGCAGCTAAACTCATTGCAGCTGCGGGATCAAAGTATTCAATTAACAATGCAGATGAAATAATAATATTTCTTTCGGCAAGTTTTTCAGTGATCCACACAAACTGTGCTTGTAATTGCTCACGATACATAGGCAATGACTGTGACAGTTCTGTTAAAGAATTTCCTACCAGCCCAGCTAGCGACAAGGCAATAATAACAAATAGCGCAATCACTAAAAGCACAGCTAAGACTTTAGGAATTTTATAACGACTCGCTCTAACAATAAGAGGATTACAAATAATGGCTATAAATACCGAGAGTAAAAAAGGGACTAAAATATTAGCCGCTGTTTTTATTCCTGCTAAAACAACAAAAAGTGCTGCGGTAACCACAAGCATCTTAACTGCTCCGCCTGATTTTTCGATTAATCCCATAAGTTCAATTTATTCTTGTTTTATAGTTAGGTACTCACTATACCTTAAGCGCAGTAAAACCCAACAATTATTAGATTTTACTGCCTTTAGAGATAGTTAGTAGCTTTATTACATAGTACGTCGGATCAAGGTTACACTTGATAAGTTCAATAAACGCCAGCAGCTTAACATGCCCATTAATCCTACAAAAGCTGCTCCTGCACCAATACCAACCAGCCAATAACTAAAATGGAAACTTGCTGCCATTTCAAAGACTTGGGTTTGTAAGAAATAGACGGCTATTTCCATAGCAATACTCGCCATTAATCCTGCAATCCCCCCAAGCGCAATAAACTCGAACAAAACGCTGTTTCGTAATAAGGTTCCTTTAGCGCCTAAAGTACGTAATATCGCTAGCTCACGTTCGCGCTCTTCCATACTGGCTTGTACTTGCGCAACAAGTACTAAACTTCCTGCTAAAATAACTAAAACTAAAATGAGTTCAATCGCGATAGACACTTGATCAATCATATTCATCAGCTGTTTCATAATTGAACCAAAATCCATAACAGAAATAGTAGGATACGCACTTAAAAAGCGGTAAACCTGTTTTTTCTTTTCATCTGGTACCATCCAAGCTGAAATAGATGTCGATTCAATATTTTTAATTGCAGCTTGATTAAAGATCATAATGAAATTTAATTGACGGCTTTTCCAGTTAACATCACGGATACTGGTAACAGGCACAGTAAATTCATCACTACCAATAGTAAACGTCAGCTTATCTCCAAGTTTTACAGCTAAACGCTCAGCCATACCACTTTCCATGGAAACCTGCGGCATATTATCGTTTTCTTGCCACCACTCCCCTTCAACTATTTCATTTTCAATTGGAAGATTTAATTGCCAAGTCAGACTAAGCTCTCTACCTGCTCCCTTTCTCCCTTTAGGCTTCTCTTCATTGTCTTCATCCAGCTCAGATTTATTACTTTCATTTTTAGCTGACTTATTTTCATTTTCATCAGAGTTTTTTTCATCTTCTATGTTAATAGTTTTTTCATTATTAATTGCCGATAAACGGCCGAGAAATATTGAATAAAATCCCTGATTATCAATACTTAGTTCTTCTGCAAAAGTTTTTAATGGTAAGACCTCATCTGCGTTTATGTTCAATAGATAGTGGTTGGGGGTATTTTCTGGAAACTGAGATTGCCACTCTTCAAGAATGGAACTTTTCATTACCGTTATCAATAAAAGTAATTGAATTGCGATAGTAAAGCTCACTAATTGCACACTATTCTCATTGGCTCTACGCTTTAAATTTGCTAGAGCTAAGTGCCAAGACTTTCCTGCTTTAGAGCCCGCAGTTCGTCCGGCGCCCATGATCAAGCGCCCTAGAAATAATAAGACAACAGACACTAAGATACCGCCGAGTAATAAGGATAAACTCATCATAAAATCACGGCTAAAAAGCATTAACAAGGCAAACAAAGCAAGTAGGGGAATAAGTTGATGCCAACCAAACTTTGGTAGTACATTTTGGCTAAAACCTCTTATAACATCGAGAGGTTTAGTTGAGATTAATTCTGTAATCGGATGAATAGCAAAGGCAACAGCACACAAAAGACCAGTAATAATAGCGGTAAAGAAAGGGGTTAACGATAATTGACTTTCATCAAGCGATAAGTAACTTTCAATAGCACTCACACCTGCAAGCATTAATAAATAGCCCATTACCAGCCCAACAGAGATACTAATTAAACTTAAGAGTCCCCAATGAAGCATATATAATTTTTGCACATGTAATTTAGATGCACCTAAAGCTTTAAATACAGCGACCATAGGTTGATGACGCTGCCCATAACGGCGACTTGCTACGGCAACAGCGACAGCGGCTAAAACGATCCCCAACATGCTTGCTAACGATAGAAATTTTTCAGAACGGTCTAATACATTTGATAACCGGCTTTGTGCAGACTTAGCATCATACCAATTTTGTGTATCGTTTAATTGCGGCTTCAGCCAACTTTCAAATGTTTCAACATCATCTTGTTCTCCCGCAAATAAATACTGGTAATAGACGCGACTGCCAGGTTGGATAAGTTCAGTTTTTGGCATGTCTTCGATGTTTAAAAAAATCGCTGGCCCTGCAACAAACATCCGATATGAACGATCGGGGATCTCGGTAATAATGCCAGCAATAGTTAAAGGGAATGCTCCAACTTCGATTATGCCACCAATTTCCACATCCAAACGCGCAAGCACGCTTTCTTCAACCCACGCGGTGCCCAGCTTTATTCCATCGATAGATACAGGCGGTTGGTTGAGTGATACTTTCCCCATAAACTTCCCGCGTAAAGGATAACTATCAGATACGGCATCAAGCTCAGATAACAACATATTGTCACCCGCAAACACCATAGAGTCGACAAGAATTTTATTCGCTGACTTTATAGATAACTCCTCACTTTTTTCAAGGAATTCAATTGGAATTTTACGGTTTGCGCCAAAAACACGGTCTGCTGCAATAGTATTAGCACTATTGCTCATGATCGCTTGCTTAATTTGTTCAGTGAAACCAGTCAAAGAAAAAACAGTACCAACGGCAAGGACTATAGCAAGGAAAATGATGGTTAATTCACCTCGACGAAATTCATGATGCAATAAGCGCAAAGATTGTTTGAGCCATGCAGGAGACGATTTTACTATTAATTCACTCATAACTAGCCCACTTTCATATCTGCGGTGAATTCATTCGAGATCTGAGCGTTTGCGTTCTTTTCTTGCAATACTCCACAATCCATTTCGACCTGCCTTTGACAACGTAAAGCGAGTTTTGGATCATGCGTGACCAAAATTAATGTAGTGTCTAATTTTTCATTAAGTTCAAAAAGTAAGTCTTCAATGTGAACACCCGTTTTTGTATCTAGATTTCCTGTCGGCTCATCAGCAAAAAGCACGTCTGGTTTAGTAATAAAAGCACGAGCTATGGCTACACGTTGCTGTTCACCACCGGAAAGTTGAGAAGGATAATGGTCAGCTCGTTCCGCTAAACCAACTTGCTCAAGTAAAGCTAAGCCTAGCTCTTTAGCATCAGGTAAATTGGCAAGTTCGGCTGGCAACATAACATTTTCAAGCGCTGTCAGACTGTTAATCAATAGAAACTGCTGAAAAATAAAACCTACGTGATTCGCACGTACTTGGCTGCGTTGCTCTTCATTAAATTGGTGTAATGGGTGGTTTTTAAGATAGACTTCACCTGAAGTTGGTAAATCTAAGCCGGCTAAAATGGAAAGTAAGGTTGTTTTTCCTGAGCCAGAAGAGCCAACAATAGCTAACGTTTCTCCTGAGTTTACGGTTAAGTCGATAGGCTGAAGTAACTCAAGCGTTTTATCTTCTAACTGAACTGATTTAGTTAACGCACTAATTTTTAATATGATTTCGGAGTCTGACTTCATGAATAAACATCCCATTTTTATTTTAATATTTTTAAGCTTTTTGATTTTAACAACAACATCTTCGTCATTTGCTAATAACACATCTAAGCATACTATTTTACTACTAGGTGATAGTGTAAGTGCAAGCTATAGAATGAAACAAAATCAAGGATGGGTACAGCTATTAAATGACCAGCTTAAAGAGAAGAATAGCTCTTATAAAATCGTCAATGCTAGTATCAGCGGAGAAACAACAACTGGCGGTTTATCTCGCCTGCCGGGCATTTTATCAAGCACAAACATTAATCATTTAGTCATCGAGCTTGGAGGCAATGACGGTCTTAGAGGTTATTCTCCTAAGAAAATTAAAAATAATTTGTTACAAATGATCGAGCTTGCTCACGCCAAAAACATTCCTGTATCTTTATATAAAATTAAAATAACCCCTAATTATGGCCCTAGGTATAACAAACTATTTGAACAAGTCTTTATCGATGTTTCTGTAGAGACAAGTAGCAATTTATTGGATTTTTTTGTTGAACCATTAATTACCGATGAAAGCTTAATGCAACAAGATGGCATTCACCCAAATGTAAAAGCACAACCAATTATTGCTGAATTTGTCGCCAAACAATTTGCAAAAATCATGGAAAAATAGCATGGACTTTATTTGGATTTTATTTGCTTTTGCCTGTGGTATGGCAGCAAAGTCATTATCATTGCCCCCTTCTATTGGTTACTTATTTGCCGGTTTTCTACTGCACTTTTTAGGTTTTCAAGCGGATAGCAGTATCTATACTATTGCAAACTTAGGTATCACTTTAATGTTATTC
>Ga0209291_1000558_pt1 | contig 35126 bp, 23 predicted proteins | sample GOMGulsemesocosm_FD_184633 | JGI IMG/M metagenome (GOLD analysis project Ga0209291, IMG submission 184633) | Methane-oxidizing microbial communities from mesocosms in the Gulf of Mexico - GOM9B Gulf of Mexico (SPAdes) (version 2) | ecosystem: Environmental > Aquatic > Marine > Cold seeps...
TATGGTTAGCTGGAATAGACTCTAAATCATGGTGTTTTTCAGTTCCATCGATATAGATATCTTTCTTCCAGCATAATGGCGGTAATTTAGGTACGATAATCGCTGCAACAATGCCCGATAATGTAATTGCTAAGTAATAAGGTAAGAAGTATTGCTCTAAATTCACTTGTGCGATAACAACAAGGCTGAATGTTATCGATACAGCCGAGAATGTGGTGCCAATGACGGCTGCTTCACGCTGAGTATAGAATTTTTCTTGATACTGTTTATCGGTCAGTAAGATACCTACGCTGCCATCACCTAACCAAGAGGCGATGCAGTCAACCGCTGAACGTCCTGGTAAATTGAAAATTGGGCGCATTATCTTTGTACATAGGGAACCACACAGCTCCAGCAACCCAAAGTTAAGCAATAAAGGCAGTAGCAGACCTGCAAAGATGAATACTGCAAATAGAGTCGGCAGTAAGTCATTGAGCACAAGGCCACCGGTATTTTCATTCCAGATATACTCTGGACCAATCTGATATACAGTCGCGATAGTAAACGCACAACTGATAATTCGAACGGCTAGCCAAAGCGGTGTCGGTATAAATAACTCATGAAGGAATTTACTCTGAGTAATAAACTTAGGCTTAAGTAAAACCGCTAATGTTGATGCCACCGCCATAAATGAAATGATGACGGTAATGATATGAAGCAAATAACCGTCCAGTGCTGCCATTAATACTTTTGCTAACAATGCGACGGGGATCGTCATGTCACCTTCATAGGTTACCGGGGTCATAAATAAAAATAAACCGATTAATGAAGGCAGTAAAAATCGTAATATTGATTTATTACCTGTGTGTGTCTGAGCATCTGTGTTTGTTTTGTTTAGATTACGCGGTGATTCCGCGTAAATATTATTATCTTTCATTGAATTGTTCCCTTTTATAGGACTAATTACTGATTACCAGTTCGGTATAACAGTATTGTCACTAAGTATTCCATCTTCCATTTTATTTAAGATTAGGTGTTTTAATTGCCGTAAACTTAATTGCTGGAGATAGTAACTGCGAATATACATGTGAGAAACATATTATTAACACCATGTGTCAGCTGTCATGAAAATAAAATTTTTTATGTTGCTTTAGGTGTTTAATGTCACATAAATAGATTTTGATTTAGGCTGATTGTATTGAATAGTGTGATTTTTCTAGTTTTATATATCGGAAATTAATAGATATGCAGTAAACGTGATTATATTTTCGTATTTTGTCTGTATTTGTGAATAACTTGTAAATAACCAAGTTGATTTTATGTTCTTTTTTTAAGCTAGTTTTTTCGCATCGCTGAATATAATGAGTTCTATTCTATAATCTAAATGTACTTTGCTTAGCTTTTATCTATGTTAGGTGTTTTATTGTTTATCTTTCTGCCTTTCTAGTAATTACATGATATTCTTAGAGTCGATAGTGTAAACATAATCTTCTATGTGTTGTCTTAGCTGATTAAGATATATTTCTATAAGGTGGTTTCAGGATGAAAAAAATACTTCTTGGTATTAGTGGGCTCATTGCGATTATTATCGTCGTGGGATTTATTGCAATTAAGTTTTTAGTTAATGAGGAGTTAATTAAAGATAATTTAATTACGCAAGCAAAGCAGTTCACTAAACAAGACGTCACAATTGAAGGTGATTTAAATCTAACTTTCTATCCACAAATTGGTTTTGAGCTAGGTAAAGTGACCTTATTCAATAAGCATGAATATGCGGACTCAAAACAAGTTGAAGTTAAAAGTGTACAAGTCGCTGTCGAATTGATGTCACTCTTTACCAAAACGATAGTGGTAACAAATGTGGAAGTGGATGGTCTAACCGTTAATGTCGAAACATTAGCCGATGGCCGTAATAACATGGATGAATTACTTGCCACATTATCACCACCAGAAAAGGCATTATCAAACGAAGATATTCAAGCGATTAAAGTCACACCAGAAGGTGAAATTGCGAAGAGCGAATATAAGTTTGTGATTAAAGCGGTGAATATAACCAACGCACAATTATCATTGAATAACCGTCAAGATGGTACCTACCATAAACTGTCTGACAGTAGCTTAACCGTCGGTGAGTTTGCCTTTGCCAAACCTGTTGCGATTACGTTAGCTGCAAATTACCGAACCAATGAGTTAACGGCTAAACTAAAAACAAGCATGATATTAACGATTGACGAGCAATTTAATGAAATAAAATTAGCGCAGCTTGATAATAAACTCGCGTTAACGGGCAAGTTATTACCGCGACCAGAAATGAATATTTCATTGCAAGGTGACATGACATACGATAATGCTTACAAAAAAATGAAATTGGCAGGACTTAAATTAGACGTTGATGAACTTAGTATTACTGGCGATCTGTCTGTTGATGTATTTTCAAAACCGAGTCTTGAATACAACTTAGCCATGAATACACTTGTTATTGATGATTGGTTACCTAAGACTGAGTCTGTAGATAAAAAGACTGAATCGAAAGTGACAGACACAAGTAAAAAAGTGACTCAAACCTCGACAGATAAGCAGGGTAAAAAAGCCGCTGCAGACGTAGAGCCTGACTTGAGTTCATTATCAAGTGTGAATCAAAAAGGGTCATTGACGATTACTCAAATTAAACAAGGCGAGTATGTCTTGGATAATGTTAAGGTTCAGAGTGAGTTAAAAGACGGCGTATTCCAGTTAACCAAATTATCTTCAGATCTTTATGAAGGGAAGTTAATGGTTAAAGCGTTATTAGATAGTAACAAGAAACCCGCTACATTTAATTTGAATAGTACGTTAGAGAAAGTACAGTCAGAACAATTGATCACGATCGCTGCAGGTAAAAAATTGTTAACGGGTTTGGTTGATGTTGACGTGCGTTTAAGTGGTAAAGGCTTAGCCATGACTAAACTTAAGTCTGCGACGAGAGGGACGATTAATACAACCTTTTCTGACGGTGCGCTGTTAGGGGTTAATGTAGCAAAAGAAGTGCGTAAAGCGATTGCTATGCTTGATAAGAAATCTGCCGATAATACGGATCAAAGTGAACAGACTGATTTCAGCGCGATGGTTGTAAACTTTAAACTCGCTGACGGTAAGTTAACATCGACGAAAATCGATTTGGCTTCACCTGCGATCAAGGTCAATGGCAAGGGCTATGCAGATCTGATGCGTGAAAAGCTTGATTTTACTTTTGGTGCTTCGCTTGCTGAAAACATTGGTGGTCAATCAAGTTCAACGATGAAGGCTGTACGTGATTTACGTCTTCCTATTGAAGTGAAAGGCAGCTTTGCAGCGCCACGTATCAAGTTTGATTTTAGTGATATTACTAAACAAGTGATAGAGCTTGAAAAAGATAAACTGATTGATAAGTATCTTGGGTCAGATGAAGACAAGAACAAGATTAAGAATGAAATATTTAGAGGTTTGAAAAAGCTATTCTAATCTGAGATTTAAGATTAGTAGTTTAAGTTTGGTTAGTTACGCCTAAAAGCCTGTTAGTGAGATCACTAACAGGCTTTTTAATACGCTACTTTTAATTTTTTACTTAGCCGCCAATGATCTGCTGACCATAAAGGTATAATTGTTGCAGTAGTTTCATTTTTCGCTCGTCATGGCTGTTTTCGATTGCTAATGCATCTAAACGTGCAAAATAGGCTGGCGCACTGTCTTCTAGTACTGTGCGACAATGATCAAGCCATTTTTGTTGCTCTGGCATTGATAATAAATGCGGGAAGTTACGTGCTCGATAGCGGAAGAACAATTCATTAAAACGCGCATCACTGACTTTCAGTTGCAGTCCTGCAAGTTGCTCTGGTGTTGTTTCGCGTAGTATTTCAAAGTTTGCTTTATCACCTGCACTAAAGAAGCCATCGTAGATCATTGCATCCACATTGGTTGATTTTGGATATTCACGTTCGACTTGATAAACACCCACAACATTCTCACGCAGTGTTGCGCTTTCTTTTAAACGTTTTAGGTTTGCAAGGCAGGCGTTGCGATCAATCCCTAAACGTTCTGCATTTTCAGGTAATAAAGTTTTAGCCGGAGCTAGTACTGGACACTTATTGATATGAATAAGTTTTAGCGGGATAGGAGCTAGCTCACCTAGGTCTTTCTTTGGTGTATATAAACGTTCACGTAGTTCGTCCGCGCTTAACTCTAATAACGGCGTAATGTCTTGGGCTAAATCAGCCACGATAACCGCGTTGTTGTTGCTAGGGTGCCAAGCCAGTGGCACAACCCAGCTAGTGAACCCGCGATCTGCACCAAACATACCGCTTACATGCACTAATGGTGTCATGTTGATGATATCAATCAGCGATTCAACTTTACGTTTGCTGCGCAGGTTAAATAAGAAATCAAATAGTTTAGGTTGTTTTTCTTTGACCAGCTTAGCCATCGCGATGGTTGCATATACATCAGAGGTTGCATCGTGTGCATTGGCATGCTCAATACCATTAGCTTTGGTTAATAGCTCAAGGCGCATACTTGGCAGGCCGTCGTCATTTTCTGGCCAAATAATACCTTCTGGACGCAGCGCATAACAAGCACGCATTAAATCGATAATATCCCAACGTGAGTTTCCATCTTTCCAGGTGTGTGCGTATGGGTCGTAGAAGTTACGGTAAAAGATATTACGTGTTACTTCATCATCAAAGCGGATGTTGTTATAACCAATGATACACGTGTTTTTGTGGCTGAACTGCGCTTCAATACGTTTACTAAATTCTGCTTCCGTTACACCTTCTGCTTGGGTCTTTTGAGGTGTGATCCCTGTGATCATGGCAGCTTCTGGCGAAGGAAGGTAATCATCTGATTGACGGCAGTAAAACATATCAGGTTCGCCGATTACGTTAAAGTCCATGTCAGTGCGAATACCAGCAAATTGAGAAGGACGATCCAGTGACGGGCTTAATCCGAAAGTCTCATAATCATGCCAGTAAAAAGTCGGCTGATCTGTTGCTGTTTTGTTTGAATTGTTATCCATACTACGCCTTGTACTTATTCATTTTTATCTAATTAGATGTTTATTTTTTATTGTTATGCTGAGTTGGTTCAGAAACTTGCATTACAATTTACATCACGTTTAATTTTCGTTTCTAGTGATTTTAGAATGTCTCTAGGATGATATCCAGAGATTAAGCTAAGCGAAGCGTGAGAGCAAGTTATTAAGCGTCGTAAATCTATGTTTGATGGTAATGATCCGAAATCTTATTCAGAATAATCATTAATACGAAATGTTTGGTTGTGAGATGTAATATATAGGCTCCAAGGTTGGATGAATATTCTAATTTATTGGCCTAGTGTTGATGTGGCCAAGTGTTGATCGAGGGTACGAGTAACAAGCCGACGAAGAAAAGGTTCAGATTTTAAATTCCTGAGCAGTTAATGGATAAATCTAAGGTGTATTGATAGCCAAAACTTTGAAGTACTTCGGGTGTGATTACGAGTGTCTTTATTGTAGGTAGGTGAGATCCTACCTTAAATGTCGAATATTAAATATTCATAAAATGACTTATTTTCCAAGGTTGGAGGTTTACCATGTCTGCTGAAAAAAAATTCGATTACCCTGAATCCGTGACAATAGAAGAACCTATAATATCGGGTCAAGATGACTCACGCATTATTGAGCTTCCTGATCAGGACACTAAATTACTTTCTGCGAGGGATATTAATAGCAAAATGGGTGATTTCGAAATCCATTTTGACACGTTAACTAAAGATTTCTCTGAAGCTCAAGACGACTTGGGAGCCACTATTCGTTCATTACGAAGTCGCAACGCCAAACTTGATAAGAAGATTGAAAGTGTAGGTTCTAATTTAAGTCAATCTACCTTGGAACAAGTTAAGTTATCGGATGATCTAGAACAGCGTATACAGGCTAAACTGAATGCGTTAACGGGCGGTTTTGAGGATGCGAATGAATCCATTATTGAGCAGGGTGAGCAGCTCAAGCGCTTGTTCACGGTTCAAACTGCTTTTGAAGAAATGCAAAAGCGACTTGAAAAAAATGCCGATGATACCGACGAGGTCCTGCAAGCTCACACACGGGAATCCTATCAAAGAATTCAGGCGAACAAAGCCCAAGTGGAAGGGTTGAAAGCGCTGCATCAAGATCAGAAAAAATCACTTGTCATATTATCCGAAGAACATGAATCACTGAAAGGCCAAGTTAACGATCTTGCTGATAAAGTCTATAGCATCGAGTTGAATGCGAGCAGCTTGAAGCGCTACACGCGCAAAGGGTTTAAAGTTGTTGCGGGTGTAGGCACTGGGGTGACTATTGCTCTGGCCTCTGCGATAACCTTGCTTGAACTGAATCCTACCGTTGTCCCTGAGTTTGTAAAAACTGAATTGTCTGAATTGACATCATCGTTATCGACGCTTAATAACTCAGTGACCGAGATTAAAACTGAAACGGCACTGCAGTCAGAAATTGGTACCGAATTAATAGGTGATGTTGCAGATGTGAAGACAAAATTTGCTGAACTCGAAGCCAAGGCTGAAACCATCGATGAACGACGTAGTGCAGAGCGTTTAGTATTACAGTCCCAAATAGAAAAGAGCACTGCTCAGCTAGGTCATCTCACAGCGACTCTCACATCGGTTAAAACGGGTATGGATGACTTGAAGTTTCAGGTCGAAGGCCCAGGAAATAAAAATGGAGCAGTAACTCAATCGTTAGTACCACTCAATAATGTCGGCTGGATAGCGCAGCGTAATCCTGCTCATTATACGATTCAGTTGATGGGTGCTTATGACGAAAACTACTTAATTTCTTATGTGAATCAAAATGAAATAGGGCTGAGTGGAAAATTGCTTTCTTTTAATAAGAGCCTGCATATTCAGCGTGATTGGTATAATTTGTACTACGGTGACTTTGCCAGTTTTACTGAGGCGCAGGTTGCAATGAGTGTTTTACCACTTCGCCTGAAAACGAACTACCCATGGATCCGTGATTTTGATTCGATTTTGAAAAGTGCTATTAAGTAAAATTACGTGGCACGGAAGTATAGCAAGATCTTAATCCATGTTTGAGTTAAGCACAGGTAGATGGCGAGTTACAATACTGTCTACCTTGCTTCTCTAGTGGTTAAGGATGATCGAGTAATCTAAAGTTCCAATTTTCGACGGTATTGGTTTCTAAGCGTTTGCTTGCGGCCTCACCCCATATAGGTGTCAGCGCTGGCATTTCTATCAATCGAATTAGGTTAGCTTTGTTTAATGGCTCACTAAAGAATAATTCACATACTTGTTTAACTGTGGTTGCAGATTCAAGTCGTTTAATGAGGTGTAGTTCATCACTTTGAGCGATCATACCCGGTTTGATAACACGATATAACCAGCCACAACGGCTTAATGTTTGCATCTGAACTGAAATGTCGGAGACATTCCAACGGGTATTTAATTTAAAACAAGGTAGGCGAGGTTGACTCACTTCGATAATAGCTTCGCCCCATTGATATTGATCTCCAATACAAACATTTTCTTCTGTCATACCTATTGCACTGATATTTTCCCCCATGCCGGGCGCTTCAAATCGTGGTTGCTTGTTATTGCGTGGTGAAAATACTTGCTGCCAGAATGAATAATGCTCGGCAGGGTACTGATGCAAAGCACGCTCAAGACCACCGTGGTATTTTTTATCGGCAGTCGTATCGTTTTCGAGTCCAAGCTCAGAAAGATAAATGCAGGTGTTGACCGTTTCTTTATCAATTGCAGAATCAAAACCGTAGTGATGCTTAACCTGACCGATATAAATTTGAACCTTGTGTGTTTGACGGCTGATTTGTAATAAAGAGTCAGGCATTCTCACATTTCCTTTAATAAATAAAATTTAGTTTGATCATTCTCACAGAGGCAACTCGAAACCTCAAGGATAATCAGAAACATCTGATATAATCGCTTCTAGATTTTAATCGGCACTCATTAGGTTAAAAAAATTATGTTATTATTTTTAGCTTTTTCGAACACTAAAAAATTAATTTAGTCTAGTCTAAATGGAGCTGAAACTGCACATTTATGAGTTATCACATTATTTTTAAGTTTTTTTCGTAAATATGCTTTTAATCACAGCGACAAAGGTATAGAATCCGCCTCCTAATTTTTCGAGAAAGCTACTAAAATGTAGCTGGTTATCTGCAAGGTAGACAATGAGTCATTACACAGTATTAGGTTTATCAACATGGTTCGAACTAGTCGAACGCATCGGCTCAGAAGCAGAAGCCAAGACGTATTTTTCAGAAACGAAACTAGTTGAGTATAACAACCGAACTTGCCTAGAGTTAATTGAAGCTGGTATGTTAATGCATTTGAAGAATTGGTTAGCAGTACAATACCAAGAATTCAAATCAACGGGTGAACGTTTACGTCGTGAGCAAGTCTCACAGTCTACAAACTCTATCTCAAGTAAACTTTACTCGATAGAAGTGATTAGAACGCGTCCACAAGTGAATGGGCAACAAGCACAACAACAAAGACAACACGTTGCATCGTCACAATTTGCGACAAGCCAGGTTCGTCCTGTACATGCAACTGCAACACCTGCTGCAATTAAGCCGGAAGTTGCAAAACCTGTTGTTGCTGCACCAGTAGCGCCACCGAAACCACGCGTAATTACGTCAAAAATGCCAGCACCAGAAAAGAAACCTGCTGCAGCATCGATGGCTAACTTCTTTATGCGTCAGGTTCGTGCGACTAAATCTGAATTGGAAGATCGTAAGCACCATAATTAAGTGACGCTAAACGCGTACCTAAATATGTGAATGACTCAGTAGCAGGTATTATCCCACGACGGTGGAGATAGAACTTGCTACTGGGTCATTTTTTTATCTGCAATTTAGCAATTTATTTCTAAGTGGTATCACTTTATGCGCATTCATAATGTTCATCGATTAGCGACACAGCGTTTAGCTGACAGCACTAAACCTTTTAAAGCCCGTGGCGGACGCTTACGTCGTTGCGATTATTGCATGCTAGGCAAACAGTTTTGTATTTGTGAGCATCAACCACTCGTTAAGTCGACAGCTGGTTTTATGCTGGTGATGTTTGATTATGAAATGATTAAGCCAAGCAATACGGGTCGTTTGATTGCCGATGTGGTTGAAGATACGTTTGCTTATCAATGGTCGCGCACTGAACCTAATCAAGAGATGATCGACATCATCAATACTGATTGCTGGCAACCATTCATTATCTTCCCTGAAGAGTATGTGGTTGAGCGTGAGCGGGTACAAACAGGGCCATTAATAATTGAGCCGGGTAAACGACCGTTATACATCTTACTCGATGGCAGTTGGCGTGAAGCGAAGAAGATGTTCAAAAAGAGCCCCTGGTTAGAACATATTCCGGTCATCTCATTTGATCCTGACGTGGTTTCCCAATATCAGATCCGTAAGGCTGCAAAAGACAATCAGCTCGCAACGGCTGAAGTTGCGTCACTGGTTCTCGGTCATCACGGTGAAGCATTGAATGCTGACATTCTTGCTTGCTGGTTTGATGTTTTCCGTGAACGTTATCTCGCAGGTACTAAGCAAATTGACGTCGGTGTTGATGCGGCCCTTAAACGGTTGCATACACTAACAGTTTAATTGTTATCGATCAGAACGGTTGTATGCATGTGGAAATGCGTATAGCCAATTTTGATGTTTTTCCTTTCCTTGTTAATCCTCTTTTTCTTAATATTAATAGCCTATATTCATATCTCTGAGGTATTATACTCATCACAATAGATAGATGGGTATTAGACTCAATTTAACCTTTCGTGGATAGAATATGCAGAGTAAAAATGAAATGACATTACCGATTCGCTGGGGAATTATCGGTTGCGGCAATGTAACGGAATTAAAAAGTGGTCCTGCATATCAAAAAGTAGCGGGATTTAAACTGTCGGCTGTAATGCGACGTAATCTTGATCTTGCCCAAGATTATGCTTTAAGACATAAGGTTGAAGCATACTCCTCAAATCCGGACGATATTATTAATAGCGATAATATTGATGCTGTTTATATCGCGACTCCTCCCGATAGTCATAAGCTTTATGCCTTGAAAGTTGCACAAGCAGGTAAACCTTGTTGTATCGAGAAACCGTTAGCACCAAATTATGCGGATAGCCTCGACATTTATAATGCGTTTAATGATAAGAATATTCCCTTGTTTGTGGCTTATTACCGTCGTTCATTACCACGTTTTAATAAAGTGAAAGCCTTACTTGAAGCCGGCGCTATTGGCCAAGTAAGAACGATTAATGCATTTTTGAATAAACCCGCCAATGCATTAGATTTATCGGGTCAGTTTAATTGGCGAACAGATAAAGACGTTGCTGTTGGTGGTTACTTTGACGATCTAGCGAGTCATGGACTCGATCTGTTTGCTTATTTGCTGGGTGAATTTGATATTGTTAAGGGGCTTGGAACCAATCAGCAAGGGCTGTATTCATCGTTAGATTCGGTATCCGCATGCTGGCAACATAAAAGTGGCGTGACAGGCGTTGGAAGTTGGAATTTTGGTGGTTGTACACGGGAAGATCGGGTTGTGATCACTGGCAGTAAAGGTGAAATCCGTTTTTCTATTTTTGATGAAGCCGCCGTTATTCTGCAAACACTTGCTCAACGCCAAGAATTTATCATTGAGAATCCTGAAAATATTCAACTCTATCATGTGCAGAATATGCGGGAGCATCTTGTTAATAACATTGACCACCCATCTAGCGGTGAAACGGCTTTACATACCAGTTGGGTCATGGAGCAAATATTAGGTGATAATAAATAACCGCGTCGAATAAGAATTACTGGGTGTTACAAAAACGTAAAAATGTAGGTCGGTGGTAAATTAGATTTGTATCAACTTGTATTTTAACATTTTAACATTTTAACTATTCTTATTTGTTATGTTTTTGTAGTTTACCCTTGACGTAGGGACTCATTTTATTTTAGAATTTATCACGAAACTACCTCTTTATTTCCACCTTTGTGTCATTTAGATCATATTTTTATAAATGGCATATTTATGACATTTTATCTGTGTAATAGTCATGTCAAAATAAGACGGTGTGTTTTTATTTGGTTACTCATGCCGTTTATATGGATAAATAAGGTGTCTAAATGGAATTGCCTCCCAAAGAAATCATGTTCGAATATGTGCCAACCACGCAGGAAGTAGAAACGTTATTACAACAAACACCTGGTGCTAAAATCAATATTGCTAATACTAAGCATGCCTGTGATATAAGCAAAATCAAGCACCTGACGCATTATGGCCATTGTATTAATGGTATTAATATCGAAATAGATATGTGTGACGAATCAGAACTAGAGCCTTTATGGTCATTTCTTGAATTGGATTTTTTACGTATAAGCTTTGTTAGTAAAGACGTGCTAGAGGATGATTTTAAAGCTTTTTTAACTTGGCTCGAAAATGAGGATAAATTGGAAGCGCTGTCACTCGAAACCCAACCGCTACATCATGAGAATGGACTACATCTATTGTCAATTTATTTTGCATCGGCTAAACAATTTCCAGTTTCTTTGTTTATCAAACATAAAGTGACAGCCATGGAAATCCCTGAATTACCATCTTTACAGGTGTTCCATAATGCCAGCGTAGAGATGAGTATGGGCACATTTTAGGTGACGTAAAAATAAAGAGTGCAGGGTGATCGTAATCCTGCACTGTTATTATCTTACGGCTCATGCGCCTCTAAAATACGTCGCATAAACGAGTCAAGTTGTTGTTGCTCATCTGGTGATAACACACTTAATATATTTCTTTCTTTTTGATGTAATCTTGGCATGACAGTTTCAATTAATTGCTTGCCAGTCGCTGTCAGGCGTACAAGCTTACTGCGCTTATCTTCTGGGTTATCAACCCTTTCAATCAATTCTGCTTGGTTTAAACGATTCAATACTTTGGTCAGTCCACCAGAGCTAAATATCATTGACTGATATAGTGCCGTGGGTGACATACAATAAGGTATTGGGTTCCGCCTTAATGTCGCTAATACACTGAATTCTGCGCGTTGTAAATTATGGCTTTCAACAAGCGTTTCCATTTTATTGTGAAATAGATTACTGACACGGAGTAAGCGTAATAATGCGGGAGAAACCGTGTCAGCGCACTGGGGCCAGTTTTCACTCATTGCTTCAAGTATGTCGTTAATGCTATTAGTCATCATTCAATCCCTATCTATGTTAGTAGCCTCGATAATATATCTTGCCAGAAAGCTAAAGTCCAGTTATTATCTTTCTAGAAAGATAAATTGGAGGCGTTAAAATGACACAGAGTAATGGATCTTCACTTGCCACGAGTGAGATAAAAATTGATACGATAGATAATACCGGAAAAATGAATAAGACATTGATTGTAACGCTGGCTGCAGTATTTGCATTAACCCCTTTTACCATTGACAGTTATTTGCCAGCAATGCCAACCATGGCCAACGCAATGGGCGTTGATATTTCTTTGATGTCAGTGACGGTAAGCTTATACATTTTTGGACTGGCTATAGGGCAGTTAATCGGTGGGCCCTTGTCAGATAAGAAAGGCCGTGGTTTTGCTATGATTGCTGGTTTAGCTGTGTTTGCGGTTGCGAGCATATTATTAACCACTGCAAATCAAATTGAAGTCTTGTGGTTATGGCGAGTGTTGCAAGCTATCGGTGGTGGTATGGCTGTTGTTGGTGTCCCTGCAACTATTCGGGATACGACCAGTGGTAAAGAAGCCGCTAAGTTATTTTCGTTGATTGCGCTCATTATGATGATTGCACCCTCTATCGCGCCGACAGTGGGTACCATCATTATGTCGTTAGCTGATTGGCGTTGGATCTTTTATACACTTGCGATCATGGCTGTACTGGTGGCTATTCTCGTTATGTGCTTTATGCCTGAGCCAACTGAAAAGGTTACACTTGAACCCGTATCTTCAGAAATACAGCAAAAGTTCGGGTTATTATCGGTATTTAGTGAAAAGCGCGCATTAGGCTTTATGGTTGCACAAGCGTTTGCTTATTCAGTGATGATGATATTTTTAACGAATGCGTCGATGATGTATATGGAAGTGTTTGGTCAAACGCCAAAACAGTTTTCAATGTTGTTCTTTGCCAATATCTGTGGTTTGGTGGTTGTTAACCGCGCGAATACATTTTTATTATCGCGGTTTGAACCTGAAGCTTTATTAAAAGCGTTTCTAAGCTTGCAAGTGTTTGGTGGCATAATATTAGTGACAGCATCTGTGCTTGTACCTGATGCTTTATATGTGGCTGCCGTCGGGTTTGTTATTGCTATTTCGGCAAATGGTGCGGTGATCTCAAATTCAAGTGCATGTTTTATGAAGAGTTTTGGGCGTAATGCTGGCTCTGCTTCTGCGGTATTAGGAGCAACTCAATATACAATAGGTGGGACTGTGAGTGCACTATCTGCATTTATAAGTCTGGGTTCAGTGCAACCTGTCGTTATCATGATGCTGCTTTCGTCTATGATAGCGCTTACGGGTGCTACAATTGCCGCAGCCTATTCTCGTAAAGCTGTGTCATAACAACATTGAGCAAGGGCTGAGAAAGGAACTACCAGCCTCCTTGCTTACAGCAGACAAATAAATTGTATTATTATTCATTCAGTAATTGCGCGCATAATTTCACAAAGTCAGATGAGGTAACAATACCAATGACTTTGTTCTGATTATCGATGACCGGAAGACAGCCAAGTTTATTACCAATAAAGTATTCAACAACAATTTTAAGCGGTTCGTCTTCGGTTAGTTTCTGAAAGTCTGATTCCATTAAATCTTCGATTAACTGACCACGTTCTTTTCTTGCGAGTATGTCAGTGCCGTATTTGTTCATCATTGAAATGACAGTGCTGATCATTTTTTTGTGAGTCAGAATACCAACCAGTGTGCCATCGTCTTCAGAGATAACGGGTAAATGGCGCACACCACGAGTTTGCATAAGTTCATGCGCATCTTTTAAACTGGCTTTATGGCTAATACAAACAATATTGTCTGCCATTATATCTCTTACTTTCATATATTAACTCTGTGTTATGTTGTATTGATTTATTTAGTATACCCAAATGTGAATAGAATGCGATGTTAAGATTAAAATAACTATAAATTCATTCAATTTATCAGCAAGTTAATAGCAATCGTGTTGATGATTTAAATTTTATTTTAATAAGTTCGAGTGATAATTAACCAAAAACATTAACTTTTAATTAAATATGCATATTAATAATATAAAATAAATTTTACTGTTGTTTGCTTTGGTTTCAATAAATATAATGGCTTCCCGATCGTGCATCTAAAAATGTTAACCATTGTTTGGCACTAATATTTTTTATAGTTCTTCATTGATTGCACTTCGTAATGTAACAGTATGTCAGTTTGGTGTTATTGTTAATAATAATGTGATAATTTAACCACTTATATTTATAGATGGAGTTAGTGATGAAGGGATCGATCCTTGAATTTGATATCGGAAGTAAGAACGGCGTTATTTCTGGTGAGGATGGATGTCGTTATTTATTTAATATCAATCAGTGGATGTACCAACGACTACCTCAGATAGGTAGTCGAGTTTACTTCACTTTAAAGTCCGGTGAACTTGTTTCAGTCACAATGACAACAGTAGGGAAATCAAAGAAAATGGGCGCGGTATTATTTGCTTTTTTCTTTGGCGCTTTAGGCTTCCATAAATTTTATTTAGGGTACCATAAACAAGGTATTTGCATGTTGGTGTTGTTTGTATTAGGTTATGTTTTTCTCGGTTTACCTTCGATGGTCATTGCGATTATTGCTTTGGTTGAGTTTGTTATCTATTTGTTTAAGTCAGATGTTAAATTTGAACAAGAATATGTATTAGAAAGCCGTCCTTGGTTCTAGTTATCAGGGTTATCATTCCGCGGTTATTTTCTCAATAGTATGTCCAGTCAGAGTTCCTAATACTGTATTTTTACGCTTATCTGAACGTTGTTTTCGCACCTGCGATGCAACAAAATCTGCCACTTCATTTGCTTCTAATGGTTCTTTCTGCACCACAATTATTGGTAATGGTGCCGTGACTGTTTTTAATCCGGTTACTTTTACAATATTCGCTGCTGGTTGTACTTTGACTGGTCGGCGAATACGTAATGCATGCTCTGGTGTCGTGGCTATTTTTTGATATAACTGCGCTAGTGCTAATTGGTTATCTAGTGTCGCTCTTTCTTGTTCAATCGTGATTTGTGCTAATAACTTTATCTTATCGGGTTGGTGTAATGAATCTTTACGCTGCCAACTAAAACGCACAGATTTAACTAACTCATCATCTACACAATGTATTTTTCGATAGAGGTGTACAGTCATCACCCCTGGACAATTATCGTGTATTGCGCTGAATCGCGCTTGGCGTGTGTCATTCTCGCTAACAACAGCATGTTCTATCTTCGCTTTGATCGTATTAATGGCATTAATTTGTGTAACTATTTTCTCTGTATTGTCGTGGTCTGGGTGTAAATGAATAATACCGACATAGCGGCGGGCTGATTTTTGCGAAAATGGGTGTTTAATGTGAATGTCTTTAAAGGCTTCTGCTGCTAACTTCATTGCCAACATATCGGTCGTTAATTCGGGAATGATTTCGTTTATTATGGCTTGCTCTTGGCCTTTTAGTACCGCTGGGATCCGGCTAACTAATGCCTGCACAGGCTGTGTGTTTCCTAGCAGTTTTTTTAATAGGTCTAAATCTGCGGTGAGTTGATCAAATAAGCTTTTAATATCAGTCATGTTTAATCCTAGTGTTAACCATAATTATCGTTAATCACTAGCATAGTAATGAGTAGACCATCATGCAATAGCGTGACTAATTAGGTGATCGCTATGTGATCATCGCTGCTCATTCGTTGATCGATCTTGTGATGCTACTGATTTTTAGAGGTTTCAGTAAGCTTGGTTTTCTATTGCTATTTTATTTGAAGGAAACTTAGTTTTAGTGTGAAAATATTATGTATATTTTTACGGCTGTTATTGACTTCACAATTCTTTTATTTTTATTTATTGACGTATTTTTGTTGTATTCGTATTCAAATATCATTGTATAACAACACAATAGTAGCGTTTTAAGTCGGAAGGTGTACCGACACTTGGACAAGAATAGATAAAATTTAAAGAATGTTGTTAAAAATAAAGTGAATTTAAAAAAAACACCAGTGTCAGTTAGTGTCAGTTAATGTTAGCTACTGTAAGTTAGCGTCATCTGGTGTCGGCTAGATCCCTGTGTAGTAAGTGATTTAGCAATTTTAAATACATTTAGTTATTAGCAATGAATGACTGAATTCCACTTTTTAGGCTGAGTGTGAGTAATGATAAAAAATAATATAATAAAAAAAATAAATAGAATGACGGTTCGAATATTTTTCATTATGGGGATGTTAATTTTAAATGTAAATCAAGTGAGAGCTGGTGATGAAATACCTACTGAAATAGCAGGTATCACACAAGTTAGTTCCAATACGGTTAACTTTTATGTTGGTAGTAATGACTGGGCTGATGTCCATTATAAGATTAACGGTGGAAAGCAAAGAAATCTTCGTATGGAGTTATCTGGAAATGGTAACAGATTCGAGCTAAATAATTTATCTCGCGGTGACGAAATTAGTTATCGTTTTACTTATTGGGGAAGTGAAGGGCACGCGGTTGTTACTTCCGTTAAAAATTATACGCTCCAATCTGATCAAGTTAAAGATACTGATAATGATGGTGTTATTGATAGCATTGATCAATGCCCTACAACTCGTAAAGGTGCCAGCGTTAATGAAGTTGGTTGTGAACTTGATAGTGACAACGATGGTGTGGTTGATAGTTTAGACCAGTGTCCAAATACTCAAAGTGGTCAGGCTGTTGATACAAATGGTTGTGAAGTGGCTACTGAAATGACAGGGATCGAACAAGTTGGCTCAGATACTGTTAATTTTTATGTGAATAATAATGCCTGGGCTGACGTTCATTTCAAGGTCAACGGAGGAAGACAGCGAAATATTCGCATGCTTGAATCTGGACATGGTAATCACTTTCAGTTAAATAACCTGTCTATTGGTGATTCGATTGTTTATAGCTTTACCTACTGGACTGGAAAGTCTGCAACTGACACTGAAAGTAAAACTTATACGCTTGAATCTAGTTCTGTAAATGATACTGATGGCGATGGCGTAATTGATCGTATTGATTTGTGCCCTAATACTCGACCAGATGTAGTTGTTAATGAGGTTGGTTGTGAAATAGGACCTGAGATTGACACTGATGGAGATGGTATTAACGATGCAATAGATCAGTGTGAAAATACGCCAACTGGTACTTCAGTAAATGAGTTCGGTTGTCCTATCAATAGTACTGATATAACGCCTTTGTTTAATGCTGACACAATATTGGAACCAAGTGTTATTTCAGAGACTAATTATGCCGTAATAACTCGTTTTGCAGATCGTGGTCGCGATCGTCACGCAAAAGAAGATCATTTTCAAGCATACGATCATTATCTTTCACATTATTGGACCCATAGAACGGCTCGTTTTAAATTTGTTGATACTGTCGCTAAAGGTGGCAGTGATATTGAAATCACTTTTGTTACAGAGTGGAAACTGGGCGTTAAAGAGTTTAGGGCTTGGTATAGAGGAATTGGCACTGTAGCCGAATATCATGGTAATTATGAGAATCATGTTCAAGAAATTGCTAATGGTACTTTTGATGATAACCTGGAGTTGATAAGTACTGATGGGGAACAGTATAAATATCGACTTACTATTGATGAATACGTTGCACTTGATGGTACTCGACGTAATTTAGCGGTCGGTCAGTATATGGAGATTGAAGTGAGTCAATTTCTTGATAATGCGCCAGAAGGCCGTGACAATTATTATGGTACAACTTACCTTTATCAAGTCGGTGTTGGTGGTATGGCTCCTTGGAAAACGGTAGGTGATTTTGCTGACCAGTCTTCAGAACGTGAAAACTCTTATCCTATCGATGAGTCTGCTTGGCTAGGTGGTAAAACAACCCTACCTTATCAATACACTGCCGAACCAGATAATCACTTTATGCAGATGGCGACAAACCTATCGAGCATTAATGGCCAACCTTTTGTTTTAGGCCGTCGTGTTCATCATACTGATATGATTACAGGGATGCATGATGAGTCAGTAAAAAATGGTGTTTTTGATGCGCTTAAAAATATAGCTGGGACACATTATGTTAACAGCTCATGTTCTTCTTGCCATGCCAGAAATGGTCGCGCACCTGTTGCTGACGTTGGCGAGGCATTAGACAAATGGGTGTTTAAAGTTGCGGATAGCAAGGGAAATCCACATCCGCTTATTGGGTCCGTACTACAGTCAAACAATGTTGGAATTGCAGAGCAAGATAGTGAAGGTGGTGTTGTTCTTGGTGCTTGGAGTGAATCTAATGGTTTACGCTCTCCAAATTATGAGTTTTCTAAAAATAGACCAGCCAAACTTTCTGCACGACTTGCACCCCAACTTGTAGGCTTAGGCTTACTTGAAGCTGTTAGTGAGGAGGTTATTTTACAACGTGAAGATCCTCAAGATACAAATCAAGATGGTATTTCAGGTCGACCTCAAAAGGTAACTGACCCCGTTACTGGCGAAGCTCGTCTAGGCCGGTTTGGTTATAAAGCTGGAGCGTCTAGTTTGAAACATCAAATTGCAGGTGCTTTAAATACTGATATGGGGGTGATGACGAGTGTGCTACCTAATCCTGATTGTGGAGCAGAGCAGAAAAATTGTAACAATAGTCAAGGGGCTGAGCTATCTGATGAGAATCTTGATAATTTAGTTAAATACATTGCTTTGTTAGGTGTTAGACCTCAGCGTGATATTGAGCAACAACAGGTCATTGTTGGTAAGCAGAAGTTCAATGCTATTGGTTGTGAAAGTTGTCACCGAGATACAATGCAAACGAGTTCATATGCACCATTTGCAGAACTTAGAGACCAAACTATTCATCCTTATACGGATCTGTTACTTCATGATATGGGGACTGGCTTGGCTGATAACTTAGGTGAGGGTCAAGCTACAGGAGCAGAATGGCGGACTGCGCCACTTTGGGGGCTAGGTCTTTCAGCTTGTGTTACAGGCGGTGTGATTGATGTCGACCGCAATAAGCGGGGCGATGAAGTTTGTTCACCAGATGCAAGTTATCTACATGATGGTCGCGCAAGAACAATCGACGAAGCTATTCTGTGGCACGGCGGTGAAGCTCAAACATCCAATGATAATTATCAAAACTTATCAAGGGGTGATAAGCAAGCTTTGATTGCCTTTTTACGCTCTCTATAGCTAGCGTTAAATAACGATTCAAAGCCATCTAATAATATTAGGTGGCTTTGAACTCGTTTACAGAAATTAATTTGTGTGAAATAGTTCTAAATATTTTTTTGTACTTTCTTACCGGCTAAAATTAGAATTTGTATGTTGCAGCAAGGTATGCAGAAGCAATCGTTACGTTAGTATCCTTAGCCTTTTTTTGTTCAAGTTTAAAAGAATCAGCTTCATAACCAATACGGAAACTTATATCTGAAAATGCAGCGGGTGTATATTCTAAACCAGCGCCCCAGTGTATAGCTTGTGCATTTTTATCGTCGTATATTTTTACTGATTGATCGAGATCTAGTGATGAAAGACCAAGAATAGCAAAAGGACGTAAACCGTTTTGAAAAGTGTAACCAAGATTAGCAGCTACAGAAAAAGTTTTTGGATCCCACTTATTCGATTTATTCGCCTTATTCGGCGTCATGCTACCATACTTTGTATATTGAGCTTCAATTGCTACGATACGGTTAAACTGGTAACCACCAATAAGTTTTAGTGTAGTACCATCTGTTTTGCTCTTCACCCCTTTTGCATCTGTGCCGATTGCTGATTTACCAACACCACCACCAAGGTAGAAGCCTGAAACATCTTGGTTTGCCTGAACACTTGTTGTTAATGAAAGTGCCGCTAAAGTACCTGCAATTATAATCGATTTCATGTCGTCTCTTCCTATGCTATATAATAATTTATGGCCGCAATTATAGGGAAAGTTCACTTTTAAACAATTCAATAAGACTGGTTAGTTGTAAGGTTTTGTCAGGTAGTGTAAAGGCTTGAATATAAACATATAAAGTTTAAACAGAACAAGTGAAATAGTAATATTTCTTTTAAATTCAGCTGTTTACTGTGATTTTTCATTGTCGCTAATCATGCGGTATTCATATATGTTCATTTGTGGTCGTAATTATAGAAATAGCTTATTTTTAATTGACTTAGCAGCAGAGGTCACTTGTAAGGTTTTGTCAGGTCATGTAAGAATTGGCCTATAAAAATATAAAGTGGACATACATCAATTACATATAACCACTGTATAGAGCAGTTCTAGATATTGCTTTGTGCTTTCTTGCCAGCTAAAACGAGCCAGCTTTGCGTTGTCTGCAATCTTAGCCCATGTTTTAGGTTTGTTCGCATAGAGTTTGATTGCTTCGTTAAAGCTAAAGCCATTTTCTAAATGCTGAACGTTGATGATCTTTTGAAAGTCGAAAATGACTTAGTGAAGCATGGATACAAGCGAAGTATTGATACACCGATAGAAAAACACCGCAAAAGGTTGTACTTCTTTGATAATTTCGGGTTTGAGTGGATTCGTTCAGCTTGGCGATATTATTCATGGTGATCACATGTTTTTTTATAAATAATACGTCCATGACTTGTCGGGCTAGGACGTATTATTTAACGGTTTTAATTTTTAAGTTAAATTTGGTTAATTAGCTATTTTTAACATGATCAGTCACTGGGCTATTTACAATATGGCAGCCGTAATAAGAATGGCCTTGACTACCATCCCAATATCGCACAGATGCTAGATTATAGCTTTTGACTTTATAATAAGTTGTGTCATAGGTTTTCGCGGGCACTTCGTGAACTTTCTCTGGATCTTGAGGTGTCACGGTAAAGTTATTGAATAGCGAAGCAACATCATACTGATATCCAGGAGTACCTTCATGATGAGATTTTATTTTTTCATGAACTGATGGGTAGTAAAGAGCAAATTCAACATCAGCATTATTTGTGCCGCTAAATAGTCTTATTGTTGCTTGATGAATACCTGAGACGTGAGAGCTTGTCGTATAAGATGAATGTGTAGGGGTCGCTAATGCATTGGTTGCAGTTAATTCATACCCGGCCGTTGAACTGCTGATGCTGAATGATACCGGTAGGTTTTCCACTGTATTATGACACTTAATGTTTACACCAGCCTGTGCAGATGTTGCGATAAAACCCGAAATACACAATAGCGATAATTTTTTAATCATTGTTAATCCTTTGTTGTAATGACAAATTTAAGTTCTTCTCCTAGAACATATTCATAATAGCGTACGCTCAAATAAAAATAGTTATCATTATCAAAATAATTGTGTTTATGTCAATTAGTACTAGTTATTGATAGAGATAGATCGAGATCGAATGGGTTATATCTTATTTTTAGTGTTATGAATTAAGTTAAGATCTTATTTGGGTGTTTTAATTTACTAAGATTGGGGTGATACTCTGTGAGGTATTGATTTTTAATCGAAAAAAAACCACCGAGCAAAGCAGGGTGGTTTAGATATTTATCACTGTATTAGTCTAGTCGTGTGTATAGAGCAGTTCTAGATATTGCTTTGTGCTTTCTTGCCAGCTAAAACGAGCCAACTTTGCGTTGTCTGCAATCTTAGCCCATGTTTTAGGTTTGTTCGCATAGAGTTTGATTGCTTCGTTAAAGGCACTAATCAAGTTATCACTTTGCTCTTGCAGTGATGAACCGTTAAAGCTAAAGCCATTTTCTAAATGCTGAACAGTGTCTTTTAGACCGCCAACAGCATGAACGAGGCAAGGTTGACCATCACGCATAGCTAACATTTGGCTAATACCACAAGGCTCGAATGAACTTGGCATTAAGAACAGATCACCATGTAGATACATTTGATCGGATAATGTCTGGCCATAACCGTTTAAGAATAAGAAATTATCGTGACTTGCCATTAGCTGCATGAATTCAAATTCAATGCGAGTATCGCCAGAACCTAGAATGATCATGCGGCCATTCATGCGTGCAAGATCATCAAGTAACACAGACAATACTGTTTTACCTTGATAAGGCTGACGTAATAACAGTGCTTTTTGATCGGTTAAGCGACCAATGCTAGTCACTAAAAAATCAGTGAAAGGTGCTTGGCTATTCCAGCTATTGATCTGTTCATTCGCAAGGTAGTGTACCGTTTTTAAATGCTCAGACTGTGCTAACCAGCGCTTAACTTGTTGCTGTGCTGGGGCCAAGAAGGTACTTAGTGCAGCTGGTTTCGTGCGTTTTTTACTGACTGTGTCTGTGTATTCACAGCCATTTAAAATACCGACTAAACGATTTTGCTGTTTTGCGTTTGCCAGATCTTGTTCTAGTCCTTCGCCACCAAAGAAACCATTGCTAGCAACACTGGCGTGCAATACTTCTTCTGCATAAGTCGGTGATACCACATGGACTTTGTTACACAGATTGATACCGGCGCGCATTGGGTTATAGCAGTGGTTATAACGCGGATCGCAAATGGCATTTTTATCAAAATTAAGTGTTGGGAACCAGTGTAGTAAACTTGATTTATCGCCTGTAATAGGACGGATACCTTGCAAGGCAATGTTATGCACGGTGTAAACCGAGTGGATATTAGCAAGTTCTTTATATTTCGGTGTATATTGGGCTAATACGGCTATTGTTGCACTGTGCCAGTCGTGTAAGTGTAATACATCAGGTCGGGTTAATTTTGACTCGATAAGAAGTTGGCATACAGCAAGATTAAACAAGGCGTACTTTGTTGCGTCAGTAGCAAAAGGGCGGTTGCCTTCGTCATGGCTATACACATGGCCGCCTTGACTAAATAAGGGATGTTGTAGTACAAACTGACGTACTTTATTTGGTGTTTCGGGTAAAAACAGTTCGAATAAGGTAACGGTTTCGCTTTGTCCTGCAAACTCAACCTTTACACTTGCAAGTTGGCGTGACTCAAACTTTTTCGCGTAATGACCATAATCAGGGATCAGAACATCAACGCTTACATCATGGTTAGGCAAAGCTTTTGGTAAATCCCGAACTACGTCAGCAACGCCACCAACTTTAGCACCAGGTATCGCATCATTTTCGGCGGCTATCATTAAAACGTGCATGAATAAATTGTCCTTAAAGCAGAATATTAAACTTGTCTGATTGAAATATAATCGTGGAATTAAAGAGACTTATTGTTATAAAACAAAAATAGCAATAAGTCACTTAGTTAAGAGACTTATTGCTTATAAAACATTGATTTTCAGTTATCGATTAAACGAGTTCTGCAGTTTGTTTCGCGGCTTTTTCTAGTGCTGCTTTAACGCCCTTTTCTGCCATTCTTTTAAGCATATCCGATGTTACTAAGGTGATCCCTTTTGCGGATACGCGGAAACCGTTTGCTAAGTCTTGGTCTTTATCATAGCCTACGATCAATCCGGCTGGTAATACACATTTGCTGTCGATGATAGTACGGCGCAATTTACAATTTTCGCCGATATTAGCACCCGGTAATATTACCGACTCTTCAATTGTTGAGTATGAATGCACATGTACATTTGAAAATAGCAGTGATTTACGGATTATTGAACCTGAAATAATACAACCACCGGAAACGGTCGAATCAACAGCCATACCACGGCGCACATCGTTATCAAAAACAAATTTAGCTGGTGGTAGTTGTTCTTGGTACGTCCAAATTGGCCAGCTTGAATCATAAAGGTTAAGTTGTGGCTCAGGTGTCACCAGTTCCATGTTAGCTTCCCAGAACGAGTCAAGCGTGCCTACATCGCGCCAGTACGGTTGTTGATCACTATTTGGATCGCTGAATGGGAATGCAAATACTTGATGATCTTCAATGATTGCGGGGATGATGTCATTACCGAAATCACGATCAGATGTAGTTCGCGTCGCATCTTTTTCTAGTTGATCAAATAAGAACTCAGTATTAAATACATAGTTGCCCATTGATGCTAAACACTGCCCTGGTTTACCTGGGATCTCATTTGGTTGTGCAGGTTTTTCGTCGAAACGCTTAACGCGGTTATCTTCGTCTACTGTCATTACACCAAACTGGCCAGCCGCTTCTTCTGTTGCGACTTCGATACAGCATACCGTCATGTCAGCCCCATTTTCAACGTGCTTAGCAAGTAGATCACCGTAATCCATACGATATACGTGGTCACCAGACAAGATCATGACGTATTTTGGCATTTCTGAACGAATAATATCGATGTTTTGAAATACAGCATCTGCCGTACCTGAATACCAATCGTTACCGTAGCGTTGTGATGCCGGTAAGATCTCGACAGACTCAGACAATTCTTTCTTGAAATGTCCCCAACCACGGTTTACGTGACGGATTAATGAATGTGATTTGTACTGAGTTGCAATACCAACACGACGGATCCCAGAGTTAATGCAATTAGATAATGGGAAATCAATAATGCGGAATTTGCCACCGAAAAATACAGCTGGTTTTGCGCGCCAATCTGTTAACTCATGTAAACGACTACCTCTGCCGCCTGCAAGGATCAAGGCATAAGTATCTTTAGTTAAGTTACTAATATAACGATGTGTACCTTTTGACATATTACTTCTCCATAAGCTTGTGTCGAAATTAGGTTTAATTATCAACCCTTGAAATTAACTATTAAATCAATGCTTTAAGTTACTTTAATTGTAAGGCCAAGAGTAATCAAGGGCTTAATAAATAGTGTTAAATCAAGCGTCCAGCTGTGTTAGCTTCCAAATATCTTGATTGTATTCATTAATTGTTCGGTCGCTTGAAAACGTGCCACTTGCTGCGGTGTTCAGAATGCTTAATCGTGTCCATGCTGCTTTATCTTGATAGGCGAGGGCGGCTGATTGTTGCGCTTCACAGTAGCTTGCAAAATCATGGGCGACTAACCACTGATCATGCGGGTTTAAAATTGAGTCGATTAATGGTTGGAATAAACCATTTTCAAATAAGTTGAAATGACCACTGTTGAGTAATGTCATTACACTGTTTAGTTTGTCGTCATTGGCAATGATATTTTCAGGGTTGTAGTGAGCACGGATATCGGTGATCTGTTCGCTGTGAGCACCAAATAAGAAGAAGTTATCTGCACCGACAGCATCACGGATCTCAATGTTTGCCCCGTCTAATGTACCGATAGTGGCAGCGCCATTCATCATGAATTTCATGTTGCCTGTACCAGACGCCTCTTTACCTGCGGTTGAGATCTGTTCTGACAAGTCCGTTGCTGCACAGATAGTTTCCATCGCTGTTACGTTGTAATTTGGTAAGAATGCAATACGTAACCAAGGCTGTGCTAGCGGATCGGCATTGATCGTTGCGGCAACGTTATTGATTAATTTGATCGTCAACTTAGCAATGAAATAACCCGGCGCCGCTTTACCACCAATTAATACGCAGCGTGGTGTCATACCTTCGGTATCACCACGACGGATGCGATCATAAAGATGGATAACATGCAGAATATTAAGTAACTGGCGTTTGTATTCGTGCATACGTTTAACTTGAACGTCAAACATCATGTTGGTATCGAATTCAACCCCACATGCTTCTTTGACTAAATCCGCTAATTTTTGTTTGTTGTGTTTTTTAACGTCTTGCCACTTGGCATGGAAGTTAGCGTTGTCATAATAACGACGTAGTTTACTGATTTCGCTTAAGTCACGGGTCCAGTTATGACCAATCTTGTCGCTAATCAGTTCGCTTAGTTTTGGATTACAGTGTGCTAACCAACGACGTGGCGTTACACCGTTTGTTTTGTTATTGAATTTGTTTGGTGACAGCTGATAGAAATCATTGAATAAACCTTCACTCAATAACTGGGTGTGCAATGCGGCAACACCGTTTACCGAGAAACTCCCCACAATTGCAAGGTAAGCCATGCGGACTTGTGGATCATCGCCTTCTTCGATAATTGATAACGCACGTTGTTTATCAACATTACCTGGCCACTGACAAGCGACTTCCGTTAAGAATCGCGCATTGATTTCATAAATAATCTCAAGCAGGCGGGGTAATAGGTGTGAAAATAAACGTACAGACCATTTTTCTAATGCTTCTGGCAACAGGGTATGGTTGGTGTACGCCATTGTAGACGTTGTGATCTGCCACGCGAGATCCCAATCTAGATCATGCTCATCCAGTAGTAAACGCATCAGTTCTGCAACCGCCACACTTGGGTGCGTATCATTAAGTTGGAACACGTGGTATTTAGCAAAATCAGTAAAATCACTGCCGTGTACTTTTACCCATTCAGCAATGATGTCTTGTAAGCTAGCAGACGTAAGGAAATATTGCTGACGTAAACGTAGCTCTTTACCGTTTTCACTGGCATCGTTTGGATACAGCACCATGGTAATTTGTTCAGCTAAATTTTTACGTGCAACCGCTTCAGTGTAGCTACCAGCGTTGAATTCACCGAGATCAAATTCATCTGTTGCCGCTGACTTCCAAAGGCGAAGCGTATTAACGATACCGTTTTGATAACCAGGAACGGGTACATCATAAGGCACAGCGAGTACATCTTCAGTCCCAACCCATTGGTGATGAGTGCGACCTTCTTTATCTTGATAGGTTTCTACATGACCAAAGAACTTAATACGGCGGTTATGCTCTGGCGCGGCAACTTCCCAAGGGTGGCCATCACGTAGCCAGTTATCTGGGTGTTCTACTTGATGACCATTTTCGATGCTTTGATTAAACATACCGTATTCATAACGGATACCGTAGCCTGTCACCGGTAGTGCTAAACTTGCACAGCTATCGAGGAAACAAGCGGCTAATCGACCTAGACCACCATTGCCTAAACCGGCATCGTGTTCTGAATCTGCAATGGATTCTAATTCACAGCTGTAATGGTTCAGGCCTTTACGAACACTGTCTTCTAAATCAAGGTTTAGCACCGCATTACCTAATGCGCGACCCATTAAGAATTCTAATGAGATATAAGCTGCACGACGTGTCGGTTGCGTTTGCTGTCGTTTTTTTGTAGCGCGTGATTTTTCCATTAAGCGATCACGGATTGTTAATGCCAGAGCATGGTATAGATATTGTGGCGATTCACCGACTTCATCACGACCAAGGGTATAATGGAAATGACGTTTTAAATCTTCAGGCAAGGTTCTGGCATTCACCACTGGCCCATTATTTGTCTCTAACGTACAAACTTTGTTTGTTTTAGATGTATGTTTTTTTAATGACATATTACTTCCTTTATTATGACATTTGGGCTAACTATTCTTTTATTACTGTGGTTATTTTTTGCTATTTTTGGGGTGCTAAGTACACCGTTGATAGCGGTGGTAGCGCTATACAAATACTTTGTGTAAATCCTTGCCATTCAACGTATTCGGCAGTGTAACTCGCTTGGTTTGCAAAACCGCTACCGCCGAATTCAGTATCATCGGTATTAACGATAACCTCATATTCACCGAGATTTGGTACGCCAATGCGGTAGTTTGAGTGGCATGCAGGTGTCATATTCGATACCACGACAACATGTTCATCTTTTGCTTTGTTATAACGTAAAAAACTAAACACGGATTGCTCGGCATTACTTGCGTCAATCCAATCAAAACCTTGATGATCAGTGTCTAACTCAAATAAGGCATGTTGATGACAGTAACTGTTATTTAAGGCTTTTATGAGCGCTTGAACACCTTGATGCGCTGGTTGATCAAGTAAATGCCAGTCGAGTGATTGGTCATGATTCCATTCTGCACGTTGGCCAAATTCACAACCCATAAACAGTAGTTTTTTACCTGGATGTGCCCACATGAAACCGTAATAGGCACGTAAATTAGCAAATTTTTGCCAATCATCTCCGGGCATCTTGTTAAGCAGTGAGCCTTTACCGTGTACAACTTCGTCATGGCTTAGCGGTAAAATAAAGTTTTCACTGAATGCATAAGCTAATGAAAAGGTCATTTCATGGTGGTGATGCTGGCGATAGAGTGGGTCGCAGCTCATGTATTCTAAGCTGTCATTCATCCAGCCCATGTTCCATTTATAACCAAACCCAAGACCACCTTGGTCAGTGAACGCTGTCACACCTGGCCAGGCTGTTGATTCTTCGGCAACCATCATGATGCCTGGATGATTTTTATAGCAACGCTGATTAACTTGTTTTAATAATTCAATGGCACCTAGATTTTCACGGCCCCCATACTGATTTGGGATCCACTCACCTTCTTGACGGCTGTAATCGAGATACAACATGGATGCCACAGCATCAACACGTAGACCGTCAATGGCAAAGTTATCAAACCAAGCAAGTGCATTTGAAATTAAAAAGCTTTGTACTTCTGCGCGATCATAATTAAAGATATGGGTTTGCCAATCGGGATGGAAGCCTTGACGTTTATCCGCATGTTCAAAAAGATGTGAGCCATCAAACTGTGCTAAACCATGTGCATCAGCAGGGAAGTGTCCAGGTACCCAATCGATTAATAAACCGATGTTGGCTTCGTGACAAGCGTCAACAAAAAATTGGAAATCTGCCAAGCTACCAAAACGGCTGGTCGGGGCAAATAAACCAACAGGCTGATAACCCCACGAACCATCAAACGGAAATTCACTGATTGGCATTAATTGGATATGCGTAAACCCAAGATTTTTTACATAAGGTACAAGCTGTTCGGATAATGCTTTATAACTTAAGAACTGATTATTCTCGTCTCGTTTCCATGAACCCGCATGCACTTCATAGATACTAATAGGTGCGTTAATCGCGTTTCGTTCTGCTCGTTGTGCCCATGCTTTCGCTGGAGATTGCTGCCATGCACCAGAGTTTGCTTTAGTGGGGACACATGATGCCGTTTGCGGTGGTAACTGCATGGACGAGGCAAATGGGTCGGCTTTTTCTAAGCGCTCACCATTTTCGGTAATGATACTGAATTTGTAATTATTGTCGGTATCAGAATCAGTAATATCGGCAATGAATATTTCCCAGATACCTGCACCAAGGTGTTTACGCATTGGGTGACGCGTTGGATTCCAATGGTTAAAATTACCGATCAAACTGACTGAGTTTGCATTTGGTGCCCATACCGTAAAACGAACGCCTTCAACATTATCGATGATAGTCCAATGCGCACCTAAATGGCGTTGGGCTTGTTCTAACGTACCTTCGTTAAATAAGTAAACGGCTTTTGGATCTAAGGTTGATGCAAATTTATAAGGGTCTTGCTCGACTACGGTAGAAAATGGATATGCGATTGTGAGTTGATAATTAGCATTGTATTGTTTTTTTGACAAGCTAAGAACAAACAGGTCGCTGGTACCAACACGTTGATAACGTCGCTGGTGGTTTTTATCTTGATAAAACACCTGTTGTGCACCGGGAATGAAAGCGCTAAGTTCGTACTTATCACTGGTGATTTGGTGTGGACCTAAAAAAGCAAAAGGGTCATCGAGTGTACCTTGGTTTAGCGCATCGATTTGATGACTAAAGCGTTCTTCAAAGCGCCCTGTTATTGTTGGTGTAGTCGAAATGTTACTCATGATCCATCCTGGATTAAACGTATTGTTAGTTATCTATTTAGTACGTAGCGTTGATACAACGCTGTTATCTGTACCGTAGGTATTAGGTAAATATAAATCGGCTTTATGATCGTTATGCCATTCATTACTATTAATTAGGTAGCGAAAATGAAAATGCTGGTTTATGGGTAAACGAACTTTAGTGCGGAAAACGTTATCTTTTTTTATGTACTTCATTGGTATTGCTTGCCAATTATTAAAGTCAGCATGGAGTTCGACAATATCACTGTTAATTAATGATGTACTGGTATCGCAGGCGAACTCAAAAGTAACATCGGCCTCGGCTTTTGTTTTAAAAAAACGTTTTTTTAACATGTTATCTTCCTTGTCGTATGTCATCGGTTTAACAAATCAAACCTGTTTCGCTTACACGTTTAAATTAAGTTTATCCACCTAATTAGGTAACCACATGTGGGTATTATCATTAAGGTTTGATGTTAATTAAAGCTATTAGCATTCATATTGTGACGTGGATCACCTTCTCTTGGTTTCATTCGTAACAATGCGTCATTTCTTATGCTTAATGAGGTTTTCAGTTATATTCTAATTAAAAACTAACCAATTAGTAATATTAATTATCTGGACAGATGAGTGGATGACAGATATCAAGAATACTTAACGCAGAGCAAATTGACGATGCTGATGTTGATGTTGATGTATTACGGGCTATTTACTTAACAAGCTAAACCCTTGATTAAAACAAGTGTTTTTTTGGTATTCACTTAGTCTAAAATTAGAGCGATAAATCACTTTATTTGTAAGATTTGTAAGGGGAAAACTGAGCGGATTTAATATTCCTCGTTAATCGTCATTTTAACGATACAATGTCATCACAGAATATTTACAACATTATATGGATTATGAAACCTATTTCGTTTAGAACTTATATTTCTGGCATTTTCATTTTACTCTTTAGTATATTTAGCTTAACGACGATAGTGGCAGGGGTAAGCCATATGGAGTCAGAAAAAGTGAATTTTACAAACGAGTATGTAAAGAAATATACCAGCAGTTTGCAAAGCCAAATTAAACTTATTTCGATCCCCGCGATCACTTCCCTTGATATGTTGATAGTCGTTAACTTAGTTGAAAATAACGACAAAGATTTAGCATGGCTAGCACCTATAGCGACAACATTAATTAAAAATCCGTATATGACCTCCCTATATGCAGCGAATCAAGATGGCAAGTCGGTTTTTATTTACCGAATCACAGAAGATATGCGTAGTTCTGAGCATACGCTACCTGCTAATGCTGTATTCAGTGTTAACTTCAATCAGGTAAGTGGAAAGCAACGTCGTGTATTTTTGAATAAGGAATTAGAAGTTGTTTCTTGGGAGTATTATGACAATGGTGGTTATGAGCCAAGAGTTCGCCCTTGGTTTAAAAACACAAAACTTGATGGCAGTATTTTATTTTCTAAGCCGTATAAGTTTTACCCTTCTCAACATTTAGGTATTACATTTTCACGTCGTGCCTATGACGGTAAAAGTGTTGTTGGTGTCGACTTTGATTATAAGTCGTTATCACGAGTAGCTCAGGACATGAAGTACTCGAAACATGCGAAGACTTTCTTATTAACCCCAACGAAAGATGTCATTGCCAGTAACATTGATATAGATAATGACTATTTACTAGAAAGTAGTGAACCAGGGCTAGTGAAAGCGCTGGTAAATTTAGATCGTTTAGTCCCCTTTAAAACGGTAATGCAATCTATTACTAATAACGGTCAAGCCTCTCGGTTATTAATAACCCCGTTGAATGTTGGAGACGAACACGTTATTTATCTTGTTAATCTGATTAAAGAACAAGAGTTTTTAGCTATGTCAGCCTATTTTAGTTCCCACTTCAATATTCAAAATATGCTGTTTTTAACGCTGATATTTTTTATTATTAGTATTTTGTCGACTAGGCGGATCGCGAGGCCGCTTATATATTTAAATAAATCTTTAACTAATATTCAAACATTTAAGTATCGCCATAAGAAATATCAACCCTCAAATATTGCGGAGATCGATCAACTTAATGAAACCATGTTATTGATGGAAAGCGTGCTCGTTGATTTCTTTAATAATCTTTACCATGTGGCTCGTTCATCTAAGCCTGAAGAGTTATCCGCTTCGATTGTTGAACAGACAGAAGTTATTTTATCTGCAAGTAGTTGCCAGTTGTTCATCACGAATAGAACAAATAGACAAAAATTTCATCTCGCAGCCAATTCGGGTTCTATTCCTGAGTTTGAACTTCAGTCTTTCGCTCATGACAATAAAGACGTATTTGATAAACATGTGCATAAATTATCAGGGGAAGGTGCTAAAGCTATTTTTTCTGGTGGGCCGTGTAAAACAGGTTTTATTATTCCTTTAATGAACCGTAAAGAAGAAAATATCGGTGTTTTAGTGATCGGCTTTAAAGACAAAATAGATAAAACCGCCTACGATCGAATTCGCTTGGTACGAAATTTTATTGGTTTTAACGAAATAGTATTAGAACATTTAGAGAAAGAACAGGAACAGCAGGAATTATTCCATTCTTTTGTGATGATGACAGCGACCGCGTTAGATACAAAATCCCCTTACACTGGCGGTCATTGTCAGCGGGTACCGGAAATTACCAAATTAATCGCCGAGGCGGCTGAATCTGATACGGGCCTATTTGCTGATTTTTCGCTAACTTCAAAAAGCAGGGAAGAGCTGTTAATTGCCGCCTGGTTACATGATTGCGGTAAAGTCACAACGCCTGATTATGTGATGGATAAAGCAACGAAGCTTGAAACTATTTATGATCGTATTCATGAAATACGTATGCGTTATGAAGTGTTAAAACGAGATGCTGACCTTGTATATTGGCAGTCGATAGCAAAGGGGATGGATAAGTCTCGAGCCCAGCAAGTTTGCCACGAGCTAAAAGCGGAATTAGATGAAGAATTTGCATTTATAGCAAGTTGTAACCCGGGTAGTGAATTTTTAGCACCGGAAAAACAGCAACGATTAACCGAGATATCAAAACGTACTTGGTTAAGAACATTGCCTGATGATATTGGTATCTCTCAACAAGCGTTAGCGAAAAAACCTGCGGGTTTGAATCAGCTGCCTGCCATTGAGAATGTGTTAGCGGACAAACTAGAACATTTATGTACATGGGAAGAAAAGCAAAAGCAGAATAAGAATAGTAAACGTGATTTTAAAATACTGCAACCCGCGCACCGCTTTAACCGTGGTGAAATACATAACCTTATTGTTAAGGCCGGAACCTTAACAGAGGAAGAGCGTTACCACATTAACGATCACATTGTGCAAACATACATAATGCTAGATCAGATTATGTATCCTGAATACTTAAAGAATGTTCCGTTAATTGCTGGTAGTCATCACGAAAAAATGAATGGTGAAGGTTATCCTCTGAAATTAAAAGGGGAAGAGATCCCGATGGGTGGTCGTATGATTGCTGTCGCTGATATTTTTGAAGCTCTGACAGCATCTGACCGTCCCTATAAAGACGCTAAAAAGTTAAGCCAAGCATTAAAAATAATGGCATTTATGGTAAAAGACGAGCACCTTGATCATGATGTGTTTGATTTGTTTTTAACAAAAGGCGTCTACGAATCTTATGCGGATGAATACTTAAAACCTGAACAACTTGATTTTGTCGATGTTGATGGGCTTAGAGCTATTTATATCAAAAAATAATCGATATAAATACACCGATTAGCGACTTGTCACATTTGTAATTAAATAACAAAATACTCGCAAATACCCATTTGTGAGTATTTATATTGGTGTTTTTGTTGTTTTTAAATTACAATAATGGCAGTATTTATCAATCTTCAATTATTAAACGCTATATTACGTTATATAATTACGTTCCGGTTCACACTTTTGATCTCCTTCATGCTACCTCATAATTAAAATTGATCTGCATCATTATTAACTCCTAAGTAATACCTCAAAATACCTACATAATAAATATATAGGAATACTTATGAGCAAAGTCAGACTGGTTATTATTGGTAACGGTATGGTTGGCCACCGTTACATCGAAGACTTAGTAGAAAAAGCTGAAATCGAAAATTTTGATATAACGGTATTTTGTGAAGAACCCCGCGTTGCCTATGATCGCGTCCATCTCTCTTCTTATTTCTCTCATCATACTGCCGATGAATTATCTCTGGTAAAAGAAGGTTTTTATGGCAAGCATAATATCACTGTATTAATTGGTGAACGTGCTATCAATATTAACCGCTCACAGAAGATCATTTATTCAAACTCAGGCCGTGAAATAAAATACGACAAATTGATTATGGCAACGGGCTCAACACCTTGGGTACCACCAATTAAAGGCAACGAAAGTAAAGATTGCTTTGTTTACCGTACTATTGAAGATTTAAAAACCATTGAAGCAACGGCAAAACGCAGTAAAAGCGGTGTCGTTGTTGGCGGTGGTTTATTAGGTCTAGAAGCGGCAGGCGCATTAAAAGCGCTGGGTGTCGAAACACACGTTATCGAGTTTTCACCGGTATTAATGGCTGAGCAACTAGATCGTGAAGGTGGTGAACAGCTTCGTAAAAAAATTGAAAAACTGGGCGTGCAAGTGCATACCAGTAAGAATACATTAGAAATCGTTGCGCAAGGTGAAACGGCACGTAATACCATGAAGTTTGCTGATGGTACCGAGCTTGAAGTTGATTTTATCGTATTCTCAACCGGTATTCGCCCACAAGACAAGTTGGCTCATCAATCAGGTTTAGCAACAGGCCGCCGTGGTGGTATTACTATTACTGACCAATGTGTGACGAGCGATAACGATGTATATGCGATCGGTGAGTGCGCATCTTGGAACGAACAATTCTTTGGATTAGTGGCACCGGGTTACAAAATGGCACAAGTTGCTGTTGACCACTTGTTAGGTCATGAAAGTGTATTTGAAGGCGCAGACATGAGTGCAAAACTCAAACTGCTTGGCGTAAAAGTAGGGAGTATCGGTGATGCAAATGGCCGTACACCGGGCTGCAAGAGCTTCGTATACCTTGATGAAACAGAGGAAGTATACAAACGTATTATTGTTTCTGAAGACGGCAAAAAATTACTGGGTGCAGTATTAATCGGCGATACATCTGATTACGGTAATTTATTACAACTTAAATTGAATGACATGGATCTACCTGAGCATCCAGATAGTTTGATTTTACCTGCGCATGCAGGTGGCGATAAGCCAGCAATGGGTGCTGATTCATTACCAGATACTGCAGTATTGTGTTCTTGTTTTGATGTCACTAAAGGTAAAATTGCAGCCGCAGTTGCCGATGGCCACACAACAATAGGCGAAATAAAAGCGGTTACTAAAGCCGGTACAGGTTGTGGTGGTTGTTTACCACTTATCACACAGGTATTGAATTCAGAACTGGCTAAATCAGGCATTGAAGTGAAAAACCATTTATGTTGTCACTTCGAATATTCTCGCC
>Ga0209291_1000559_pt1 | contig 35105 bp, 33 predicted proteins | sample GOMGulsemesocosm_FD_184633 | JGI IMG/M metagenome (GOLD analysis project Ga0209291, IMG submission 184633) | Methane-oxidizing microbial communities from mesocosms in the Gulf of Mexico - GOM9B Gulf of Mexico (SPAdes) (version 2) | ecosystem: Environmental > Aquatic > Marine > Cold seeps...
TGCTGACAGACATAAGTCAGACAAATTTGTCAAGGTTTTTAGTAGTATATTTAGTAACTTTGAGACAACTACTAACTATCCAAACAATGCCTAATAAAACAACAGATTTGTACTTGTATGAGAAGAAATTATTCAAAGCCGTATATCAAAAAATTGAAACTGAAAAAGGGAGCAAATCAAAAAATAATGCTGCTGAAATTTTAGAGACTATTTTAGAAGATGACTACCATTGTTTTGAGGCAAAAAAAAGAACTCTAATAAGGTGGTATGATCGTTTTGTTTTAGGACGAGAAGTAGAATGTGGAGACCCTAGTAATAATTTAAAAAATCACCTTGCACTTTTTTTAGGGCATTATGAATATCATGAGTTCGTGAATTCATTAAAAAAGAATACTATTACTACAGTAGATCTCCCAAAGAAAACAACTGTCAATTTGGGCGAAACAAAAAAAGCAACCCCTGTAAAAGGAATTGCTTTGGCAAGTGTATTAATTATACTCGTTATTACTATAAGTTATTTTTTTAATTCACTAAATATCTTTGATAAGAATGAACATTCAATGATATGGAAAAATGATCATTTTGAAGAATTTTCTAATGATACAAATATGTTGTCTTTGGGTGCTAAAAAACTTATTCTTGTTCCTTATAACAAAGAAGCTATTTTATACCACCAGAAAATTGAATTAAACTGTGAAGACTCTATAAAAGATGTATGGTACTACAAAGTAAATAATCATGAATTAGAATTATTTAATTTCCCTGGACTACATCCTATAAACAGAAAAACACTTAAAGCACTAACCTACAATATGAAAAAGAAATATGTGTGTAAAAATATTGATTGAGATTCAATTTCGTACACTATCCCTAAATAGTATATTGATTTATATCTATGATTAAACAAATACAACATGTGGACAGCAGCAACCCCAACATACTAATGAGTATTTTGAGCGGTTTATGCGAGTCATTAATAGTATTGAGCTACCATTAATTTCTTTTAAATTTATCAGCAAGACCTTTCATTAAAAGAAAAATAATTTCTGAAGTATGAATCGAATGAAATAACCTTTCGTTTTCCTTAATCGTTAAGCCATTATTTTTGCTTAATTTCTCTAATGTATAGCTATTCAAATAATCACTACACTTTTCGTAATCTATCTTGTCATTTTCAACCTTATCATTGTAATAAGATACGAATTTACCGTAATCTTTATTTTTATCAGATTGCCATTTTAATGTCAATTCTTTAGGTTTTTCACCTTTTAATCCTTCGATAATTCTTTTAGTGACTCCACCAAATATCCCAACAAAATATACTGGCGTATCATTTTCTAGAGCTAGTATTGCTTCTTCTAAAAGCCCTGGATATTTACCTTTAAAATTAGCCATGCTACCTCCAGTAAATATTCTTGCATTGGATTCTGAATTCATCTCAACTCTCATTTTTGACAAACTTTCAGCCCAAATGAAAAGATTCTCTTTATTATTAGGAGGATAAAACATAGTTTCATCTATATTTAAATGCTCAGGTGCACTAACTTTGATAGGCTCAACACCGTTCTTTTTAAATTCTAATTCATCACTAGTTTTTAGTTTTACGTGAATTGGAAAACTTAAATAGTTTTTTAAAAATTTTTTACCAACCTCATTAGTTGGGCGATACTGAAAGACTAAGTCTGAAAAAAGTCTCGTATAACCATTTTGCCTTAAATCTCCTCCGTATATTAAGCTGCTACCATGGATGACTAAATATCTAGTGATCTCTATAATTAGGTTTTTTTGATGCTCAAATGAAAAACCTAATTGATTTATTTCTGGACTATCACTTATTGAAACACCTATATTCTTTCCTTCAAATAAATGTATTTCTTTCACTTCAGAAACTTCTTTTATCTCTTTAGCTACAAAATTGTCAAAATCTTTACTAGTTACTTTATTTGTGTTTCCTGTATTCATAATTCTGGAATATATGTTGGTAACATTAGAGGTGTTATAAACTTAATTTCATTGTCTACATCATTCAAAAGACTTAATTCTTCTATACCAATAGGAGGGTCTGGATATAAAACAATAAATGGTTTAACATCTTCTTTTTCTTTTTTAAAATTCTCTATATCTATATAGTTGAATAACTCTGGAGCTTTAGGTAGAATTATACAACTGTATTTATTTTCTAGTTCATACATAGTAACTATTGACTTTAAATACAATTCATTGTACTTATCACTAATTACTTGTGCGAGAATTAGGTTTATTATATCTTCAAAGTTGTTATCCCATATTATAGTTGGGAAATTCCCGCTATATGGAAAACTTCTTTTTTCCCCCTTTTTTAAATCCATAACAGCTATAATTGGACAACGATATCTTTTTGCAATAATCACTTCCTTTCTACACCATTCTCTATTAGCATATTCATCCGTATTGAAAATAACAAAAGCTGAGTGGTCTATATGTTTTGTTATTTCTTGTTCGAAATGATGCCCATCTGCAATATCATTTGCATCAAAAAATGCTTTTAACTTTGTTTTACTATAAATATAATCTCTAAATTCTATTGCTAAATTAGCACCATCTGCTTTAGCATGAGAAATAAAGAGTTTAATAGGTGCATCACTATGTTCTTCTGTATCATAACCATCCTTGACGTTAAAAATCAATTTTGCTATACTCTCTAAAAGCCTATATTTAATTATCTTGCTGTTATCCTCAATGCTATTTCCTACACAAGGGCCTTTTTGACCAGTTTTAATAAACTGGATAGCGCTTAAAAACTCTGGATTTATATCAAATGCATATTCACTAAACGCTATAGGAAATACTCTTGTATTTGCTGGTTTATTCTTCAACAATTCATTGATATAATCAACCCAACTTGGGTCATTAAACATATATTGATCTACCAGAATAACTAATGCATTTTTGTCAGATTCCGAATATGGTATTGAACCTAAATCATCATCTTCATTAACCACCGATCTGTAACTCACTGGTATATCATATTTAGCATGAGTAACATTACCGTTTTCACCGCTATAAGTATCGTAAATGTTTTGAGCATATTGTTTTCCGTCTTCAAATTCTGGATGCCAAATTACATAGATTGATAACGGGCTTTTAAATTTTTTCATTGACAAAGGTTTTCGGTTAATCTTGGTATTGCTGTATTTACTATTTTATCTGACTCAGTTCTCTTTGAGAATGCCAATTCTATCGCGTCTTGAAGTTGTTTTCTGTTTTCTGTCCAATCCACTAAGACTCCATAACCAGACTCAATATTTGCTATACATCTTTCAGAATAATACTCTTCGTTATAATTATCTCCCTGACCATGATCTGGATGACTAGGAAGTCTAATGCCTAATAAGCCAGCATATCTATCTCCAACTTTCTTATTAAGTGCTCCACCAATTTCCCAATCTACATGTTTACGGCATTTTGTATTTGGTCCAAGTAAAACTGCTAAAACTGTTGCATCTTTCATAAAACCTTCATTAATTAATCTATGAATATAATCATCACTATTTTCACTATCTATATCATCTAACTTTACTGACTGATCAATTATAAGATCTCTAAAAAGATTACCAAACTCTTCTCTTTTACTTTGATCATCATTATGGTAATAACTTACAAACACGTTCCTTTTTGGAATATTTCCAGGAAGGCTCTGTCCCCATTTAAAATATTCTCCATCATAAGAAAAACTACCATTTCTAGACCATTTATTATCTAAAGTTCTTTTTAAACCATTAATACTGTTTCCTTGGATGTGACAATTAACCAACCAGTTTCTATCCTTTACTTCAAAGTCTACCACTTTATCATTTTGCAATAGACCAACTTTAACAGTATCTATTAATTGCTCATTATCTCTAAAAGATAGTTTTGATATTAAATATTCTTTACTCATATTTTTCTTTATTATAATTGCCAGTCAAGAACAGAATCTAGCGAATGATTCATTATGTTGTTTTCAGTTATATAACTATACATTTTTAAGTGACTTTCGGTAAACCCAGAAAGATTCGAAATATATTGATTAAGTGATTTTGTTCCTCTTACAACAGGTACGGTTTTAATATAATCAGGTAATGATTCCTCTTTTACTCCCTTAAGTGTCAAAGCACCTAATGCTGTTTTATCATACCCATAACCTATCTCCCATGGTACCCATTTAGAATAAATAGTGCTCGGAGATATTACACAAAGCATGTGTGTACTTTTATTAATACCTTTTTTTATACACCTGACCACCCCCATAGGATTATTAGTTTGAACTTGATGTTTTAAATCATAGTCAAACTCATCCAAATACACATCTACACCAGCATTCATTATGTAAACCGCTACTTTTTTACAATATTCTAAATCACTTTTATGATGACTTATAAATACACATTTCACACTAGCTGATAGGTTTATGTTTGCTTGTGATTCATTTAATTTAAGTGCTCTGTTTATTCCTGCCATATCTATATTTTAAATCCTAAAAAATTCAAATAATTCCTATCTACTTTTTCTAAACTATTCTTTATTTCGTGACTTGCATTGTCCCGTTTCCATACTGCATAGTTAATTCTACGCTCTAAATCACGTTCTAGGTTTCTCCAATTCATCGATACTGCATAGCCTGAGTCAATATTTTCTTGCAGCCTTTTGGGTACTGAATGACTTGCAGTAGGGAGATAAATTGCTAGTAATCCATTTGGCTTAAAGGATTTTTTAGGATCTTTTCTGTTTTTATATCCTCTTAATGATGCCCATATTTCCCAATCTAACCACTTTCTATGACCAGTTCGTTCACCGATAAGTATAATTGTTACTGAGCATGTTCTCATTTTATTCCTAATAATAGAGTATATTTTTTCATCACTTAGATTTGATATATCTTCTTTTAAAGAATAATCTGCAACCTTCATCCCTTTTTTCACCTTTCTGAGTTCTTGGACATAGTCTTGATCATAATCATGATGGTAACTCATAAAACAATTTCTAACAATCTTCGACATACTCTACTAATTACCTGTTTTTTTCTAATTCAATTCGTTGCTCAATTCTAAAATCTTTTATATCTACTAAATTTTTGTTCATATGCTTTATTTAAAAATTGCTTTTTGTTCAATATTTTACAACAATTGAATAAAATTCAATCTTTATTATTATTATTACTACTTATTCAACAGGAACCCTGATTTTAGTTTCCTTAATATCCATACGGATTTTGTTTAAAGTGACTATTATAGGTTCCTCACGTACTCTATCATATTCTTTATACGCGAAGGTTTTTACTTCCTTTATGGCTACAACTTTTACATCAACATCAATACCTTGTTTAAAGTTATCATTTAAAAGTCCAATATAAAAAGTCCCTTGAGTACGGTTTGTGTTTTTTCCGTAAGCAGCTATTCCTTTACCTTTATCAAATATTGAAAACTGTTGGCCACTCATAAATTTTTGAACATTGACATGATTAGGCATAAACCAATACTTTACATCTTCACCTATAGTTGGAATCATTAAATCTGTAATCGCTCCAACAGCCAAACCTGCTATTGGAGTACCATACATTGTTGTAATTCCTTGCGCTAACTTACCTACAGTTTTAATATTTTCTTTGTAGGCTTGCTGTGCCTCTTCACCTACGCCAATCCAATATGCCCAAGCAATAACTTTTTCTTCTTTTAAGTCAGACTTAAAATTATTTGGCAAATCTACTCTTAACCAAGTGCTATTTTTGTTATTTAAATTGGATTCTGAATGTACTCTTTGATTTTTATTGAATAATAAGTCCTCTACATTTTCAATATTCACTAGCTCTTTTATCTTCTCCTTGTATTTTATCTTTTTATATCCTGTTATACTGTCTAGCGCATATGGTGTATAAATAGTGTCTCTTATTGTTTTCCATTTCCAATTGGTATTGAAATTTGCAGTTGATTCACTAGCAGGAATTCTGCTAATTTTAATTTTACAAACTCTCCTCCCCAATGATGAATTACGGAATTTAAACTTGTACAAACCTTTGTTCCTAACCGTAATTCTTTTACCAACTATGTTTTGTGCCTTGAATTCTGAAAACACTCCGTTGTTCGGCAGCTCAACAATTTGAATTTCCTTTAAGTTCTTTCCTTTAACCAACTGAAAATCGAAAATAACTTCATCCCCTTCGGCAAAACTAAAAAACAGGTTCTTTGTTTGTCCAAAATCTATTGTTACGGTAGATTCAGAAACCAAAATTGGTTGATTATCAGCAAATGTCATTTGTGAAAATACAATCACAAATAGTACTAGTATTTTTTTTATCATAATTCTATTTTTCCAAAACATTACTTACAAACGTACTGGGTTAGTAATTTTTGAACTTCATAAATATTTACACTTTTATTGAATTTTTTACTAATACTTGGAAGGTTTTCACTAGAAATCCAAATTTTTAGTTCCGCATCTAAATCAAAGTTACCTGCTGTTTCTAATGAAAACCGAGAGATACTTTTATATGGAAGTGATAAGTATTCAATTTTTCTACCTGTAAGCCCTTGTTTGTCCACTAATATCAACCGTTTATTGGTAAACATGAAAACATCTCTGAACAATAGAAATCCAAGCTCAACCTGTTCATTGTTCATTAATAATTGTGCATAATCTTGTTGCAACTTTTCGTTAGATACTTCTCCAACATTCCCCAAAATTTTATTTAATAATCCCATCTATACAATTGATTAATTAATTTACTTTTTTTAAATTTACTATCGCTTTAAAAACTACGGAAGCTACAAAATCATTATAACTCTCCAATAAGCATTTATATTGAAATAAGTAAGGAGATTACTTAGTTTCCTTTTTAGTTAAAACTCTTCATAAAAACTTACAACTTATATTCAAAAGTAATTTGTTCTTTATTAGAAATAATACGGGAAACCGTAAAAGACAATAAATACCTAATAAAATTCGATTAACAATGTATTATAGTATAATAACATCCTCAGTGGAACTATTTAATTTTATATTAAATGACCAAATATGTCTTACTGAAATTAATAGATATGTCATCTTTGTCTTTTATCAAAAAGACATCATTTTTAAAATAAAAACTTGATAAATCTACTAAACGAAACACTCTTAAGAAATACCTATATTTCGGTATATTTTCTTATCACTAAGCTTGGGTGTTTCTCATCACATATAATGAGTATTTATCTCTTTTGAAGTTATAATAGTACCAATTAGGATTTTTACTAATATTATATATCATCCAAAAACACTAAAAGCACAATAGATAAGTGCTTTTTTATTTCATATAAAACTAAATTGGGTTAGCTCTACAACACTCTATTATCAAAAGAAAAAGGAGTAACCTCTTCTAATAATACCTTTTGAAATTCTTCATGAAATGGGTTAATGATATAATTGAATTCTTGTGGAACAATAATACTAGGAACTTTTAAAACTAAGCTCTCTTGTGATTTTATCCATTGATAGGCTAATTCCTTTAATACTCTGGGAGAAGGAACTTCGCGCCAGTTTTCTGGAAGCTTATCTAAATTAATCTCGGTTATAGAATTATCAGGAATTGAAATAGTTGCCATTGCCATGTCTTTAGGAGCAAATGCCGCTGGAAAATGGGCTAAACACTCTAATACACTTAACGAAATAGAACTACTCGCATAGAGCACCGCTATCCCTTTAAAATTCCATCTTCCACCTACTGACTTAGCACCAATACCTGTAAGATCTCTTATATAAGCGTCCTTTGAAATTCTATATACTTGCATTATGAGAAAATTCCGTATTCAATTTTTGTTAGTTCCTCATTAAGTAACTGAAATCCAAAAGTAGTATCTAATAATTCTTTTGGCTGTTTCATCCCTAAAGCCATACTTGGATATTGCATCCATTTTTTAAACTGTTCTAAATCTCCAAATACTTCTTCTCCTTTACAATATAAACGCGCTAATTGAATAGCTCGTTCACTTACTTCGGGGCTTAATTTCTTTGAAGGAGTATAACGCTGTAACGTACGTTCAGATATATGTAGTATAGCAACCAACTCTTTTAAATCAAAGTCAATTTTTTTTGCTAAAAACAATAGATTACGTTTATTAATGCCATTCCTTGACAATTCTATGAAATCATATACATTGTGTAATGGAATGTCTAAATTTAAATAACGTAATAATCCTTCGTTTTTATCTTCTGAGAACGAATGTTTAATAGCTGTATTCATAGTCACAAACTTTAGTTATGACAAATTTACGAAATAAAACGACAATTGTCGCAATCGCTATTTGTTTTTTTGTATAACTAAATTCGAATCTTTACTATCTTCAATATTTATAGTTATTTTTTTATAATAAAGTAGACTATCTAATTGAGATTTCACATCCTCCAATTCTAAACACTTTTCAATTGCTTTTATAGCAGTTCCAGACAAATAACGACCTAAGGGCAATATAGGAGAAATACTATCCGTCTGTTTCTTTTTTAGACTTCTTAGTTTTTCCTGAACAGCAGTTCTTTTAGCACTAGGTACAATATATGTTCGTTGCAATGCTAATGGAACCTGATTCAGTTTCGCTATTTGTTCTTTTGTATGCCCCGATCTAACATTCATTAATGTTCTCAAAGGAGCACCTAATTGAGATATTGGAGCTGATTGATCATCTAAATTTTCATTTTCATCTAAATCACTATAGATTAATACACTTTTTAAAGCTACTTTATCTTTAATATCACTAAATTCTGGAGTTGACGTAAGTACCTCTTTAAAGATAGTCATTAAACTAGTAGTTACAGTCCCTCCTATATTATCATAATATCCAGCATCGCCAAATAAACCCATACCTTTAACCTCTCCCGCAGGTGTTAAATAAGGAAATGCTGCATTCATACGCATTGCTTCAGACAATTTAATTGAACGCTCTTGCCCTTTAACTCTTTTTAAATGTTTTATAAAATCATAATAGCCAGAGAAAACTTCCGTATCACTAAAGTCTACAGGGCTTATAACACTATATTTTCCTGTTTGGGCATGCGATGAATTCATCAACAGTAACGGAGGAACAAAACCAGATGCATTTGACTTTGAATAAAAAGACAATACTTCCTTTTCTAAATCATTTTCACTCAGTTTAAAAACTTCTTTATGTGCAACTTGCCATTCATTTTGTAATAATTCTCCTCGATTATCAAAAGAAAATATTCCTAAGATATTTTTAAACAAATCTCTTCCTAGTAATCCAACAATTGAAGTTGACAGATAATTCTCTGCATAGATTTCACTTGCTTTAAACTTAAAAGAATTATCGCTTTTATAATTCAGATTAGAATTAGTTTCTTTTGCTTGTTGGGCTGTTGCAAAAAATAATCCATTACCAACACCACCTCCAGAAGCACCAGTCATAGAGAACAGATAATCTTCATAATAGGCATTATTTGATTGTTCTGATAAATAACTATGGATTAAAAAAGCCCACAAACCAGCTCTTGACCCACCACCTTCTGAAGAAATAAAAAGGACAGGATAGCTTCCTTTTTCAGCTTGTGCTATTTTATTTTTCCTATTAGCTATCCAATCATATACATATTGCTTCATTGCAACTCGTTTATGAGTACTTTCAACTTCTTTATCTAAAGAATAATGATCAAAACAAGCTCTATTAGCATTAAACTCTCCTAAAAAGAATCCAATAATTACCATAAAAGTAAATAGTGGGAAACGTAGTTTTTTACCTCCAAAAACAAATAAAAATGATATGGTATATAATGCAATCAAACATATCAATAATACTGATAATGGGTTTAATGACCTTGATAACTCTGGATTACAATTAAAGATGATATAAATTAATAACACCACTAAACTAGAAACAATAATACCTCCATAGAAAAAGGGCTTAAACCTATCTTTTAACAAATCTCTAGTGTTAAACGAGACCATGAAGAAAATAAAAGCTAAAGCTAAATTTGAGATAAACAACAATGATAAATCTTCTTCAGCCTGAGTATTAGTAGCTCCCAATCCTAAAATTAAAACAAATAATAAGAATACAGATATTGCTATAATGTAATTCATTTTAGGAATCTTACGCACCAATTTATTAATAAAGCAATAGGTATGATACTCTAATAGTAATACTAAACCAAAACCAATAATTGCAAAAGTATTAAAAGGATCAAAGAGTTTCTCTATCCCGCTATCAATGCCAAAATGCTCCATGGCATTTAAAATAGCAAAAGCAGACATAAACAATACTAAACAGCCTAATACCCTTGGCAATACTTTCCGTACATGATGTTTGCAATTGTATGCATATCGCTTAGTTACTATTATAGTATCGTAATGTTTTGTAGGTACAAAACCAATGACATTTTTAAACTTAACTAAGCTGTAATTTGTTTTGTAATAGTACTTAGGAGCATTCCAAACAAAAAATGAAATAATCAGTAACAGACTAAAGTAAAGAGGAACTTCTAGTGTGAATATTTGCCAAAAACTAGCAGCATCATTTTGATTCAATACCAATAACAAATCTAATGTTTGTGGAAAATGCCATAGCAAAAAATAAATCAATGACACCAAAATAACACTAATGATATTGTGTGCTAATTCCGCAATTAAAACCTTAAACCAAATACCAAACCCTCTTATAAAAGAAACTACTTTACTCATTTATAACTTATATCTTTTTTATTGAAAATAGTCTAAGCCTATTTTTTTACATTATTAAATGGAAGTCCTTGTAAGCTAAAAGGAAGGTTAACTCCAAAAAACCAATACGGAGTATTCAAGGTTACATTGTAATTTATTCCAACACTTAAAATATCTTTCATTCCTGTAAGAATTATTCCCGTACCAAATTCAGGAGCTCCATCAGTATCAAAATCTGGTGCTGAAAAATTAACTCCTATTCCTGCATCTATAAATTCATTATAAAAATATGAGTTCTTACTCCCTATTTTAAAAAGTAATGAAGCAGATGGAGTAAAGAAAAATTCTCTTTTAGGTGTAAAACCTAGTGATTTTTTATCAAAAGGATTAGCCATTATTAAACCAACTAGTACCTCTGAGCGCACCCCTATTAATTGCATTACAAAGTTTCGCTCTTCTAGTGTTATTATATTATCAGGAACTCCTAGTGTTTTAGATGGGATTCTTAAAATCACTTCAACTAACAATTCATCACCATTTACTCTCTTACCAGTACCTTTTAGATTTATGTATCCATTTTCGGGCAAGTTATCAATGCTAAATGCTAATACTTCTTTACCTATTTCTTTATTAGCTAAATAATTTGACTGATTATTAAACATTAAAGCTATTGCTTCTTCGACTTTTTTAAAGTCTTTCTTTATCTTCTCTAAACATTTTTTGTAATCATTTTTTAATAAATCACTTTCTGATTTTATAGATACTATTGTGTTTAAATCATTAAATAATGAATTTGAATTTAATTCAACACCATTCAAAAATTTTGTGAATTTTTTCAATTCATCACCAATCAAAAATGGAGTGCCAATATCCCATGTTTTAATGTCAGTATTCATAGAATTAATAAAAGAAATAAAATGATTTAATTCTGTTACCAATTCAGATGCATCATCCTTAATTGTAGTATTTAAAGCTACTTTTATTTTTGGGTCTTGAATAAAACTAGATAAATCATTTTTAATTTCCTTTATACAATCTAAACTTGAAAAATATCCATTAGCAAATGTTTTTAATTGTTCAAAAACAGATATAGCCTTATCGTTATTCTCCTTAGCAATTTCTGACAGCTCTCTTAGATCCTTTTTTTGAGATTCAGACATACTTGTAACCCAACGATCAATTGTTGTATATTCTCTTTCAGAATAGTGATCAAAGTTTTTTACATGAACTCGGTCTCCCCCTCTGTTATCTTTTTTAAAAGAAACTAAACTTATTTTATATTTTTCAGTTTCAATATTTTTTAACTCGTTTTTTAAAACCTCTATATCTTTCCCCAAATTTGAAAAAACAAAAGCTTCTAAATTTTCATCACTTGCGAATCCATAAGTCTCCCCAAACTCATCATTAAGTTCCTCATAACGGCTACTTAAATAAGGGTTTGCTATAATTTTTACTAATATAATATCCATTAACTTAAAAAAAGTATCCTGATCACTCACTGTAGCAACTTCTTTTTCTAAAATATTTAAAACTTCACTTTGACTCTTTAATACCTCACGAAGGGCTATTATTTTTTTGTCCAAAGCTATTTGTTCTCCATACTGAGGGAACTGTGAACTAATTTCTGTTAATAATTTTTCTTTAGATATAGATACTTCTAGCTGACTATTTATATCTATAATTTGTTTTTCACTTAATTCAATAAGCCTCTTTGTTCCTCTATCATTTTCTTTTACTGTTAATATTTGACCTTTAGCCAATGTGATTGACAAACATGTAATAAGAAAACAAACTATATATTTTAAGTTAGTCATTTAATTTTTAAATTATGAGTTTATAAAACTTACATCATGAGATTGTGCTTTAAAGAATGACTGCTGTAAACTTGCGTAATTTAATGTCCCTTTTTTTAAAACAATCCCTTCTACTTGATCTTTGATAGGAGAAAAACATAAACACTTTATGTCTTCATAATCTCTGTCTGAGTTTTCAGCATCAGATAATTTTAAATGTTTTTTTAAAGTCTCCTCTAAAACCTCATGGTTTCTTACCCAAAGAACCCAACGTTCCATATCAAAATAAGACCTTTGAGCAAGATTATCAGCTTTTCTAATTGCAGAACGAATAGAATCAGTATCCCCTATTATTATCATCAAATTCATCATATCTTTTTCTATATAAGAAGTGAATATTTCTTTAGCTAATTTTGAATCATCTAATGGTATTATTGTAGTTCGTTTAAAATTCATGGTTAGTTATATTAAGTTTATTTAAGTTTTAAAAGTACCTTTATTAAGGCATAATTAAAATACCAAAAAATCAGTATTTATCAGTAATCATAATTAATGATTGTAGATAGTCAATATTAGTGACTGATTACAAGTTGAAATTTAATGGGGCAGGTTCATTAAACACCTGAATCATCGTTTTTACAATTGCTTTTACATGAAAATTAATGATTTTCTGACGCCCATCCGAGGTCATTAAAATGTCCTTGTATTCTTCAAAGTTGTCCATAAAGAAGTTTTCCGTTAATACTGCTGGCATTTTAGTTTTAGTCAAAACATAAAAGCGACGTTCTTTATCCAAATCTCCATCAGTGAAATCAGTTCTTAGTTTTCTGTCAGGAAATTCAGTTTGGAATTCTTTACCGAAAATTGTTGCTATTTTATCGCTTTTGGTATCACCAGGGGAAGTAAAAAACTCAGAGCCTTTTCCTCCTCCTGCATTACTATGCACACTTAAATAAAAGCATTTACTTGCTGGATATTTGTTTGCTCTTTTCACCCTAGTTTCCAAACGTACATCCCAGTATTCAGGAGCTATATTAACATAAGGAATTCCTAAAAAGGTAAGCTCTTGAATAATACCGTTAACAATAGCACGGTTAAATTCGCCTTCATAAATTGTTCCGTTATCGCCCCAGTCTTTACGTTTTCCTGGAGTTTGATAGGATCCGTTAATCAAGGCTCCATGGCCATTATCTAATAATACAATCATATTGGTTAGTTTTATGTAAAATTATACTTCTTCTTTTATTTTTTCTTTAGTTATCATCTCATAATATTTCAAATCTAACTTTATATTAAGGACGTCTTTCACTTATATAGTATTTTTCGCTTGTCTCACCAAAACCTAATTTTATAAAACCATTTCTATAAACTATGTTAATTGCTATTTTAGAATCATTATTAACCCGAATTAAGTATTCAATATTTTCACCATAATCTTCTTTCCCATAAGGAAAAGCTACAATCCAATATTCTTCATCATCTAAAGGATTTGTTTTTGAATCAATAAATATAGCTCTAGGTCCATTTTCATCCTCTTTATCCCACCAATCATATTCTATATCATTCATCACTTTCAAACCTATTTCGATAGCGCTTTCTTTTGTTAAATTCATAATACTAATAAGAGCCATCTGGTTCTATATAACCAGCTGTTTTATGGATGTAAATCAAATCAAGCGTTTCTGCATCAAAATATGCGAAACAATACATACCTTCAGTAAACATATCAATTTCACCATTTTCATTATACTCAACATTATCTTGAGTTTTAAAAGATAAAATATAGACTTCTTTCTCTGTCTTATTATCGCGTAATACTCTAGTTTCTTTATCCCAAAAATCAAAGCCTACTTCTTCATCATAAGAGATAACATTAACTTCTTTTAACCACTCTTTAAATTTTTTTATAATTTTTTCTTTTGATTCCATTCACTTTAAATTTTAGTTATATCTATCCCTGCATTCTCACACCTTTCAATAACTGCATTAATATATTTTTGCGCATCATTAAGTTGTATTTGATTAAATTTATTTTTATTTTTAATAATCTCATCAAATACGTATTTCTCTCTTTTGTAAGTCCTTATTAAATCCTGTTCAAGACTTCCACTTATTCTTTTCATTCCTTTAAGGTATTCATCTTTACCTAATTTTATATATTCCTCCAAATGCTTAAATTCATGAAAAATCTCATACTCTGTTAATCCTTTTTGCACATAAATATTTCCATTAAATGGATTAAACCCAGCTTGATTTACACCTAATAGTTTATGCCCTTTTGGTAAAATGATCAATTTTGATTGCCCTTTGCTAACAATTTTCACATTTTCAATCCATATTTTAATTTCTTTTCTTCTAAGGGTTTTTCCTTCTAAATATCCTTTTCCACTTACTGGTAAATCATCCCATTTTGCTAAAAAATCTAATTCAGCAACCTCAGATAACTCATCTAAAATCCTAGTTTTCCCAACTTCGTCTAATTCTCCTTTTTTAACTAAATCATCCAAATGCTTGTTTAACTCATCACTGTGCTCTAAAACATTGGTTGCCGATTTTTTAAGTCCTTTACTTATCCAGTCAGTAACGTCTACCGATAAAGATAACATTTCCAAGTAAAACAAATATTCACTAAGTGCTTCACCGTATTTAGTCTCTTTTAAGGCTGTTAATTTTAATAAAGCATTAGTTGTACCAGAGGTGATTTCAATAATAGCAGCTCCTTTTTTTACTGAACTAATCACTTTAGCTAACTTACCAACTTTAGTAAGGTGCCTTAATTTTAATAAATTACCAACCCCCGAAATAGTGGTTATTACATCTACACCGTATTCAATAGAAGTAAAAGTGTTTGCTACAGCCTTTTTAGCTTCTACGGCCTTTAAGTAAAAAGCAGGTATTAAATGCTCTAACTTTAATTCTGTTTTTTGCTGGTCGACATTTTTAATTCCTATTGGTTGAAAAGGATGGTATTTATACTTGATTTTATCCTTTTCCTTATGTTTATTTTGGGTGTTTACTTTAGTTTTTCCTGTTTCTAAAGTTACCTCCAAATTCGTATAGTTATCAATCCATTCAATATCGGCGTTACTATGATATATTCCCAACGTTTTATCAGAAGTGTATGGCAATATTATTGGTCCGTCAAAAACTTCTTTCTTGTCTTTTTTAGTATTAAAAGCTTTATAGTCTGGATTATTAAATTCACTTTTAAGCCATATTTCTTTTATAAAATCATTATATAAAACAAAATTATCCCTATTCATTTTATTAAATAGCCCATAAAAATAAGACTCTTTTCCATTTTTTTTAGCCAATAATTCACTTAAAAATATAGTTGGAGTTCTTTCTAATGTTGCTAATGTACGGAGTACTTTTAATACAATGTCTTCTTTATTTAAACCTACATTAGTTAACGGACTTTGTAAGGCTGTACCTACTACATCCCAAAGTGTGCTTTTATTAACAGTATCTAAGAAAATTTTAGGGGTGTAATGAAATAGCTCTAATAAACCATTAATATCATTTCTTTTTCCTGCAATTTCTATAGCGATAAACTTCGCATAGGTATCAACAAATACTTTTTTAATACCATTATTTCCGCTCAACTCTAAATAATCAATATAAAATATTGTTTGATTTAAAAATTCTAATAAAGCACCTATATACGTAAACCTTACAACAATAGCCGAAGCATAATTGTTGTTTTTCTGGTAGGTCTTTTCTCCAGGAATAGTGTAAACATAGCGTAATGAATATTTATATTCAGCATCATTATCCAACTGTTTGTATTTTAATTGAGGATATAAAAATACTTTAGCATTCTGTGTAGCTTTAGCTACTTTTACTTTTCGCTTTTTTTCGGAATCACTGGGATTTACTTCTAATGATTCTCGTAAAAAACGATCGCCAATACTATTTGTATATCCTTCATGATCTTTGTAATCAAACTGATACTCACCAACTGTAACTTTATCAGCATCATAAGCAAAAACATCTGGAAATAAATATATGTCAGGTGAATCTGGCAGTAAAATTATACGTTCCGTAATAAAACTGTAATAGTAATTACTTTTCCCTTCATTTAACTGTACTACTATGAAATTTGTATCATCAACAATTTCCCAATTTGTAATATCGTTTATATTTCTGTATTCACTTTGAACCCCACCACTGCCATTAGGCACTTCTCTATGCTTATAATACACAATGTTTGAGCCATCTTGTGCAATATAAATATTCGTTTGATTTGTAAATGATATTTTAGCAGTTAAGGGTATTACTAATGAATTTTTTTTTATTTCAGTAATAAATACATCTAATAACGTTCTGTTATCTTCATTATAGTTTTGATCAATAACAGCTATAGTGATTTTATTTTTTGCTTTTTCCTCTTCTTCTCTTCTATTAATTTTTAAATAATCTATTAAAGATTGTATATCTGCCATAGTTTGTTAATTGTTTTAAATCCTATTAGTAGGGTTAATCCCACTTGGCTTAAATAATTTATTTCAATGATATAAGGTATCCACTTCCTCTCTGTTCGAAGAAGTAGATACCTAAATTTAATAAATTAATTACCTGCTGTAGTTTCAGTTGTTTCTTCTGAATTTTCTCCCACCTGAGCATCAGTCTGCTCAATAGGATTCGTAAACGCGTTTCCATCAGCATCAAAAATCTCAGCTCCATCAGAGTCAAATAACCTAAAATCATCACAATCCGTATTACAAGGTAATCCCTGTACATTTAAACCTATACTTCCTGCTTGAATAACTGTTAAAGATGTAGGAACACGTGTTTCCCATGTTTCTTCAATAGAGAATTCTGGGTTTTGTAATTCGTCAACTATAGAAAGGAATAAGTCATCATCCATTGTAGGCACTTGACCACCATTCCAAATTTGTCCTGTTGCCATATACCAGTTTACTACTTCTTCAAAACCTGGGCGAACAGTAACCACAACTCTTGCCATTCCACTTTGTAAGAAAGAACGGTGTAACGGATCGTTAAATTCGGTTACATTGTACATGTCTTTCCATTTTGATTTATCTGCCCAATAGAATGGATAGAAATTATAGCTCATAATATTCCATTCAAAAGCTTGTTCAAAAAACTTTACTCTAGCAGCATAAGTTTCTAATTCAGCATTTTGAAAATCAGCATTAATATCTTCTAAAACTGTTCTGTTCTCAACAAAATCAATTCCCATTTTTTCATGACTAACTAAATACGCAATACAATTTTTACGCAATACCGTATTCTCTATTTGACGGTAAAACCCAGGATTAACTCCAAAATCCTGAATTTCAGTAGCTCTAGAATTATATTCAGCTAGCTTGTTTTCATAGGCTTTAATAATAGTATTAAATGTATCAATTTTCCATTGAGTTTCTGCTGCTGCTGTTAACTGACAATTAGCCATTACTGACAAACTAAAAGTACCACAATCAAAAGCTTTGTAGGCTACTGCCAATTCTTTTTGTATACCACTAACTTCAAAATTAATATTTTCAGTATTGAAATGCCTAAACCATTGTTTATTATAGTATTTATCACCAATGTTTATACTCACTCCAGATCCTTCCATATAGTTAGGATGCAAATCAAAAGTAACACTTGCTCTTGCATTAGTAACTTCATACCCTTCAGGGATTGTAATTGCCCCATTACCTGTAGTAAAATAACCCGTACTTGTATAATTTCCATCAAAACCTTTTGTTACTTTTAAAGTTTGACTTGGCATGGATTTTATTTCGGCATTATATACACCTGCCCAATGTGAATATGTAGAAGAAATAATTTTTGTGTAATCTTTTAAATTTAAACTCCCTTCTACTGTTCTTGGATCTACGGGCTTTATTAATTCTCCATCAGTAGTTTCGCTCACACCAGCTATGGCTAAATTATGGAATGCAGATGGTTCAGGAATCATGAATTCATACATCAAACGTTTTCCGTAATTTAACACTTGATTTTTATAAATTTTATCTACCCAGCGGTAAACACCAGAAATATGCTTATCTCCAGCTCTATTATCAAACCCATGAGTGTTTTTCTCTTCAAACTCCTCAGTAATTTTAATAATACGTTCTTCTTTAGTTTTAGTAACCACTCTCTCTAAAGCACGTTCAGTCACATCCTTTGCATAAGTTACTGACTGACTATTAGACTCCTCAGAAGAAGTTGCCGTAGAAAAATCAGCGCCTGCACTAAAACTATATGGTTTTGCATCATAATTAAACTCCGTACTAGCTCCTATTTGCTGATCTTTAGCAATTACTGAAGCTACTTCTTGGTTCATTTCAAACCTATCAGTAGATGTAGTGTCTGTTAATTTTTCTGTTTCTTGCTCAGAAGAAGTTGTTGTAGTATCCTCTTTACGTCGTAACCTTCTTGTCTCTTTTTCTTTATATTCACGAGCCATGATATTCTCTATATGAGAAACCTCTCCAGGTACATAACAACATACAGTTTGTTCTACCCTTCTATAATCAGCTATACCAAGCCTTTTAATCCCAAAGCCAGATGGTATATATCCGATTGTATCATTAGAGTTTCCATTATCAGAGTTCCCTATCCCGTCTAATTGAAATTGTCCATTCCCTTTAACAAAATACCTATAAACAAAACCAATCCTTCTTCTAATAATCCTAGCATCACCTTCAACTCTAACCTTTCGATCATTGTTTAATAAAAATTCTCCTACTAAACTAAAGTTTTGCTTCCCATTAATGTTTATAGTATCATCAGCCAGTTTTATTGACAAACGATTATTTACAATTGCGTCATCATATGCTGTACCATCTATTATAGTACCATCATTAAATGTTATTTTATAACTTCCGCCAACAACATAAGCATCTTCAAAATCAATAGTAAATAATAATGTTAGCCCAGATGTTTGATTTCCTCCTATTGAAAATGTATTTACTTCTATCGGGGCACCTGTAATTGGCACTAAAGCTCCGTTATAATTTACTACTGTTTGGTTTAAATCCGTATTTTCAAATAACTCTTCAGTAGCTGTAGCGATTTCATTGGCTAAATGATCATCAATTTCTTTAAAACTATTGTAATTATTTTCAGTACTAACAGTATTAATAAAACTATATGTATCTGCAGAAACTGATTCTCTTAATAATTCTATATCTAATTCTGGTTTGGCTGCATATTTAAACTTTGGAATATTTAAATTCACAAATTCTGTTATCGTTTTTTTCTCGCCAGAAGCTTCATAAAAAATTTTTTCAACTGTTACAGCTTTTTCGTATAAATCTGTTACTTCCTGATTGTGTTTATCGGAAGCTAATTCATAGGCTTCCCTATTATTTACATCATAAATATTTGCAGCTTTTTGTACATCCTTCTTAATTGATTCATAAAGCTCTAAATCGTCTTTTAACACTAGTACTTTTAATTCTTTATCTAACGTTTTAGTGTTTACAGTACTTTTTACTCCAGAAGCATTAATAATTGCTTCGTTTTTAAATAATTGAGTAGGTACAACAACTCTGGATTGCGCTAATTTTTGATACGCTTTATCAGTTTTATCAACATTTCTATACTTTTGAATAAAGGAGTCTGCAATTAAAACAGAAAATAATGCGTCTCTAACATACCCAGAAACATAAGTTGTTATTTGATAAAATAAGTTATCCCAAATCACTAGGCGTTGCTCATCATTTAGGCTGGTCTTAACCAAATTTATTTGACCTATAGCTTCTTCAACATCTAGGGTTGATCGATTTCCTGTTAACCAAGTTGTAAAATTGTAAAAATCTAGGCCTACATAATCTTTAACCGCTTCTCTAGACACTAGACTTCCCTTTGTAAATCCATTAGCCGTTGTATGAAGTATATCTCTTCTACTAGCCTCACTTGTTGCAGCAGCAATAGCTTTTAAAAAAACACTTTTATCAACTAAAATAGGGTTTGAAAGTTTTACAAAATTATTTTCTACTTCCTCTTCTTCAATTAATTCAGGCGTACGAATAGTAACAAATCTGAAAAGATCGGATTTTATTAGTCCTGCATTTGTTGGCTCTGTAGTAGGCTCTGTTGGTGTTGGGTTCTCCTCTGTCATAGTTGTTTGTTTTTTTTAAAATTTATATTAATTAGTTATTTTATTAAATGATAACGGCGTAATTATTCTACTAGTATTTCAACATTTGTTAAACTATAGTTAATTCAGTCTTAATATTTCACAATTCTTAATGCTCTTTAGAATGATATAATAATAGTTCAGTTTTGTCATTTGGTAGTTTTATAGTTTTATTATAATCAAGACCAATCTTAATTAATAGTCTTTGAGACTTAATATTTTCTTTAATAGTTATGGCACTTATTTTTTTCAATTTAAAGTCATTAAATGCTATTTCTTTTAATTTAAGAACACTTTCATAAGCATAACCTTTCCCTTCAAATTGCGATAAAAAAGCAAATCCAATATCAACTCCTTCAATCCCTTTTCTGTTATAAAGGCCACAGGTTCCTATTTTAACCTTATCTGATTTTCGTATTACTGTATATGTAGAATACCCAAATCTTTTAAAAGGAGGAAGTATTCTTGTTTTTATATAATAAACGGCATCTTCAATTGAGTTTACATTTTTGTCTCCTATATACTTAATCCAATTTGGTGTATTCAGTAATGCATAAATAAATGATGAGTCCTCCATGTCAGTAGGTCTCATTATTAATCTTTCAGTTTTAATCACAGGAGTTGTTTCACTCATTATTTTCAATCTTTCAAACTTTTAACTCAAATAAATTAGCCTTTCTTGTTTCAAAAAAAACCTAAACATTTATCAATTAATACATTATATAAATGTGTGGTGATTTCATATTTGAAATCCCTACGGCAATAAACTTACTATAACTATAGACTCTATGAAATAGCTGATTTTCGGTATTTTATATATCACCACATTTAGCTAGTTAGAATACCAGATGTTAGGTATTTTATTTAGTTGTGATATTAAGTAGTTTTGAATAAGTATTTATATATAACTTACTACAAAATTAGATTATGAAAATTTCACTACTAATAACAGTATTATTCTTTGGATTAAATTTTAGTAATGCCCAAGAAATTAAGATTAAAAAGAATAATGTTTCTCTTGACGGAGAGTTATTTTTGAAGTATGAAAAAATTAATATTTTAACTCACTCAATATATGATTTGAATGATAATGAAATTTTATTTGTTCAATTTAAAGACAATGAAACACCAGAGTATATTGATGATGATTTTTACATTCTAAACTTTACAAACGAAAATATCAAAGTAGAATCTACAGATTATAGTAGAATCGCAGCTTTTATGAACTCAAAAAAAACAATGCAAAAATTAATCAAATGGTTAGTTAAAGACAAAGTTATTAGTTCAAACGGAACAATTAATCCTGAAAAACTGAGTATATTTTTTAAGAAATATGATGAAAAAATAACAGCTAGAACCTTGAGATATTAAAATATTTATATAAGAGAAAAATTCTCCTTGAGTTTCTTTAACCAATAAAGTACAATATTATCTTATCCTAGAGGGAGTAAAAAATTATGCTTATAAATTACTTATTTGCAAATAGCATCTTATATTTATTGTTTAAGAGTTTTATTTACCTGTATATTTTCAGGCGTCCCCTCCCTCATATTTGATAGCAATATTCAAGCAATAAAACTCTTGTATAATACCACGTATTTTACCTATCAATACAATCATCTTGGTTAGTTTTATATAATATTATTCTGTTAATATTCCCCTAATACTATACGACCTTTTTAGTAAATTGTTATTTATATAGCACGAAATATAAATTCAGTTATCTGTTGTTTTAAACGTTTTTTATATATTAAATCTCACTATAATCTACTCCTTTTATAAAAAGAAATAAATATCCTTATATAATTTTAATTTTTTATTCTTATCACCTTAACCTGAAAGTGAAAAATTAGATTTAAGTACTACTCTTATACACTAATAATACAAAAGCTCATATAAAACTATCTTTCTTAAAAATTATAACTAAGTTTACATTGTAAAATATAGAAGATAGCGTTAGCTGTTGTTTCAAAAGAAAATCGCCAATTTTTAAGACCGAAACTTCAAGTTTAATGCTCTCGTCCACTTTGGGCGCGGGCGTACTTGTTTGGTCTGGGTGTTTGGCGATACCTCTTTTGAGCAAGGTTTGAAACCCACGCCTTTTTTTATGCTATAAATCGTCAATACTTCGCTTGGGTTAGCGAAACAAAAAATCACATGAAAAATTTTATTTTATTATTATCGTTTAGTACACTAATCTCTTGCTCTGATAGCCTTACTGAAAACAAAATTGAATCCATAATAGAAAATTGTTTAGAGAGTCAAGCAATAGAAAAAGACACTACCATTTATTTTGGTAAGATTACAATTTTTAAAAACTCAAAACAAAGCACAAAAAAATAAATACATACAAAAAACTAGAGAAAAGTGAGTTTGTTAGTGTTGAAAAAAGGAGTGAAAATAATCAGCGAACAAAATATTTTATTACTCCTACAGAAAAATTTTCAAAAATAATTCTAAATCAAAATAAAAAATTTAAACCTTCCACTTTACGCCGTACTTCAGCTAAATTAAAACTTTATGAGTACGAATTAAATGAGGTTTCAGAAATCCATGAAATCCCTTCAGCAAATTCGGCTAAAGTAAAATTATCTTTTGCGCCTGTAAATTACACAGAAATAGCAAAAGCACTTTCTTCTGTAGGTAACATAAAAATCAAAAATAAAGTTTTTAAAAAGACAAATAACGGTTGGACTACTGGTTGTAATAATAAAAAAATTAATTTCCCCTTGTTTTAATATATTTATAATACTCTCTTAGAGCTTCCTGAATATGAATAGGCTCATTACTTAAACTATGTTGCTTAGGTTTACTTTCTAGTTCATTTAAAGGTATTATACTAATGTGCATATCTCCATTTAATTTATTCCAAACACCATATGAATATTTGGTGTTTGGTTTTAGTATGATTTCTTGATTAAAGGTAATTATCCCCGAAAATTCTGATTCATCAAATTCGTTGAATATTTTATTTTTAACAAGCCTAAAGTTTAATTTATCTAAAATAACATGCTCGGTTTTAACTTTTTTAATTTTTAATTCACCTATCCTCTCCTTGAGTTCGAACAGTGTTTTATAACCTATGATAAATCCTGTTTCAGATTTCTTTAAATAAATTAAAAATAAACCCTCTAAATGAAAGATAGTTCTCCAGAAGAATTTTTTCTCATACTTTGGGTGTTCAGATTTTGTAAAAGCTTTAAAATCCTGAAATTGTAACATAGATTTTAAGATGTTAAATTCCATTTCATTTAGTTGCTCCCATCTTTGTTCAGTTATTGCTAACAACATTCTATTTTTGACATAATTGTCTTGCTTTTTTTGCAATTCAATTACCCTAACACTTTCCTTTTGTTTACAATCGGTACACTTTAACGTATCAAAAGACCTTAATTTACTTTTGAAGTCTGATTGACTTTTAGTAAAACCACTAATAGTCACTTCGCAATTGATACAATTAGCAAATAGCTTTAAGACACTATTTTTTTGTATAATATCTAACAAGATTTGTCTATCAATATCATATTTGATTTCAATTGAACTAGGAAGGTTTACAAATTTATTCCCAACTATTTCCCAGTACTCATTTATAATAGATAGAAATTGATTTTCAGTACTAGAGTCAACTTCTAGTACGTACTTGTAGTTTTGCATAGCTTTTGTTTTAAGCTCTTTGTAGTCATTATAGAATATTACAAAAGCCTAAAAAAATTAAGAGGCATGCTATTATTCTTGGTCTTTTGAAATTTGGCGATTTTCTTTAGAGAATAATGATTAAGAGTCTGTTATTTAATTTTCAAGATAGTGATTTATACTTCTATTTATTATTGATTTAATACTTATTCCTTCTTCAATAGCTTTTAACTTCACTTGTTTCAGTAATCCTTTATCGATGTAAAATGAAAACTGAGTTTCATTAACAATGCTTTTTTTAACAGGAGTTATTTTTTGAGTAACTCCAACTACTGGAGCCTTTTTAACTTGTTTAATTAGGTTTCTAAAATCTGTTTTTTCCATAATTATATAATTATAGCTTTATATAATTGTAGAATTATATAAGCTTTGTAAGCACTTCTTTTGTTAAGCTATCTAATTGCCTTTGTGCATTATGAGAACAAACAATACCTTTAAGTAATACTGAACGAGTAAATGCTACTAAATCACTTATATGAGTTTTAGCAACTGGAACATTATATTCTTCAATATCGATTAATATATCTAAAGTCAAAGTAGTATTGGGTTTTATCATATTAAAAACAATAAGTGTATCCTTCCCTTTATTTTGTTTTTTAATAAGAGCTAAAGTATTTTCAATAGCTAATAAATCTAAAACACCAGCTTTAGTAGGCACAATTATTAAATCTGCAATTTTAATCAAACCAGGTAATTGATTGGATAAATATGGAGGTGTATCAATAAATATAAAATCAAAGTCCAAGTTTCTAATTTCTTCAATATTATCATGATATGGAATAATATCAAAATCTGTAACTAATCCTTTGAGCTGAGATAAACTTCCTTGCAAATCAAAATCTAAGACTGCTACTCTTGTATTTTGACTTATATTTTGTGCTAAATTAAAAGTAAGAGTACTTTTACCAACCCCTCCCTTTTGATGTGTTATAAGAATTATTTTGACCATTATTTTTTATTTTTACTTTTTTGTTGATTAATCGCTCTTGTAGTTTTACTTGTTTTAATAAATCATCCTTTTCTTTAGGGGATCCATTTTTTAAAATATATTGATTCTCAAATTTCTCTACTAAGGATCTTTTGTAATTAAATAATTCATCAAATGTTTTTTCATTCATATTAATCCAATTCATTCTATCAAATCCAACGCGATAACTATTTGTTCCTATTTTTCTATCTGTTAAACGCTCCTTGGAAGTTGGAGTCAATTTTAATCTTTGACTCTTATCCTTTCTGCTTACAATAATATGTACGTGAGTATTTAATCCTGGTTTAAAACTTCCACTTTTCACAAATCCTTTCTTAAACTCTTCATCTATTCCTTTAAATTTTCTGAAATGCTCAATTTTTCCATAGTAAACAAGATTATCACCGGTAACCAACCCTTTATCTTGCCTATTAAAGTTTTTAGCATAGTTCGTCATTATTAGCCTAGAATATTCTCTAATTAGACTGTTAAAAAAATTAAATTGATTAGTATTCATCTCCCAAACATCTTTTATTTTTTTCCCTTTGGTAGCCATAGATACCAAATGTTCAAGCTCTAACTGACTAAAACTTATTGTTGGGGCAAAATACTTTGAATCTTTTTTGCCTAACTTTTTTATATTCCCATCAATAGAATCAATTACTTCTACACAGCTTACATCTAATCTTTCATTATTAAAAAAGAGTTGTTTCCTATTTTCAAGGAAACCAATTTCACTAATTGTATTTGATTTGTTTATCATTTTATCCAACTCTTGATTCTCTTTATCCAAATAAAGTGTCAAATTAGAACAGCTCCCAATATTTTTAGCTCCCAAAGAACTATGAGGTTTGCTAATTGGCATTAATCAAATAAATTTTTAATTTTTCCGTGAATTCCTGATTTATTTTTAGAATCTATTAATTGAGACAACTCAATTATTGCTTGCTGTATTTTAATCTGTTTTTCATTTTGTTTTTTTATTTCTGATACAACAAATTTTGTTCGAGAATTATCTACTTCATCAATTTTTTTAATTACAGATTCTATCCAATTTTTTAGTTTTTCAATACCCTTTTTTTGCTCTTCAGAATAACTATAAACTTCCTGCCGTAAGGGTTTTAAAATATCTCTTTCCTGAACTTTCATAAAGGAAACAATTCGCTTATCTAATGACTTAACCATTACTGAAGGGTTTTCATTAATTGCATCCATAGGATTGATTCCTGTTTTCTTAAAATACAAAATCATATTCTCTACTAACTCCCCATATTGAGCCCCAAAAGTGCTCGATAGTTTTACTAGATTTTTATGATGAAACTCATTTATTATGATACTTTTTTTCTTCATATTATAACATTAAACACTGAATATTAGACAATTAAAACTCACTTTATAATAAACCTATAATAGGTTATAATTCAAGTAATTACTACAGGCTAGCAATAGCAAGGGTTTGCCTCGCAGAGCAAGTTGAATAATAGGGGCTCTGCCCCTGTTCAACTTGCTATCTTTTCAAGAAACATTTAAGTATTACTAAAAAAACTTACCGCCTGCTTTTTCCATCCAGTTTTAAGATATTGAACATTTCAATGAATCTATCTTCTACTCGTACACCGTATCGCTTTTTTATATCTTCTAAATTCAAATTTGAAGTGATAAATGTTTTAGTTCCTTTATTTATATATTCTCTATATCTAGCTTCTAATATCCGTATAAAAATATCTTCTTTCCCATAAACATAAACGTTAGACCCAATAGATTCTGCTCCTAAATCATCAAATAACATTATTCCTTTAGAGTTCTTTTTTATGACATCATCCTTATATTTTTCTAAATTAAACTGTTCAACAACATTACTTGTGTCATGAATTGGAAACCATAATTGCTTGCAATTATATTTTTGAGAAATGTTATGAATAATTTTAAAACTAGAAGTCTTTCCTGTTCCACTTTTACCCGTTACAAAAACACCTTTGTTTAAGTCACCACCAGTATCTTTCTCAAAAGCATCACTTCTAGAAAAATATTTACAAAAGAGATTTAAATATTTACTATTATCGTCATCTACTTCAAACTCTTTATTTAGTTTTTTATAATATTGAATTGCTTCAAAATTGAATAATTTTCGTAATTCCTTATCAGTAATTTCACTCAAAGTATTTACTTTTGCTTTTTTAATCTCACTTATTTTTTCTTCAATAATTTTTCCAACAAACTTAGAATCACTCATGATTTTCTGGTTAATTTAAAGGTGCACCTCTTTCTCTAATAGTCTTATTTGACTTATCTTCTTTTTTTTCTTTTAAAGAAAAATTAATGGGGTTATTAAATGGTTTAGTATCATAGACATTTGTGTCTATGCAGGTTGGTAAGTCTATTTCATCCAGAGTAGACATTTTTGTCTTTTCTACTTCGCCAGTTTGAAAATTTATTACTAAATTACTTTTTAGATACCTTTTTCTGCCATCAAAAGAGGTTTCTGAAATCCAGCCAAGTTCCTTTAATTTTGATATAATTCTTGTTACTTGCCTAGGAGAAACTCCTAAAAAATTTGATATATATTCATTTGAAAAAAAACACTCTTTCCCATTAGAAGTGAAACTATGAACTTCAAGAAACAGTATCTTCTCTATCCATTTTACTTCTTTGTTCTTGTAAATAAACTTTGGTATCCAAACACCAGTAAATACTCGCTTTGAATCTTCCATCCCTATTAAAACTTAACGTCGTTATTAAAACTGTAGTTAAGTGATTCTATCTCGATTTCTTCTTTTGATTTTCTGCCATTACTTAACATCCAGTCTTTGAGTTTTCTTATATCAAAATATATCATCTTACCGTTTGGTTTAGAGAAAGGTACTTTACCACCCGAAGTTAATTTGTAGAGATAGCTTCGTGATATACCAGTGTACTCACAAGCTTCGTCAAAAGTTAATACTTCCTTTTTAGAAAGGAGTAATTTTTCTATGCGGGAGAGTCGCTCGTCTAATTCTATCTTATCCATAAATCCATTGTTATTGGTTTAATTAAATAACCACGTAGTTGTTGTTTGTTAACAATGGCAAAAATCAGAAAAACTCTTTGTTGCGATTTAAGGAATGATGGAATGATTTCAAATCATTCTATAATCAACTATAAGACAATCCAATAGAATCTCAAAATGATTTAAAAAACTCATCTATTTCCAAATAATGATTTGTTTTTTTTCTTCTTTCACCATTAACATTAGAAAATCTAGAATAATGATTTCCAAAAATATTCTTATTTATCTTTCCTTTAGTCCCAGTTAATTTAGTAGAATCGTAGATCATCTCAACATCTTGCCTAGAATATAAACCCTTTTCAATCGCATAAATGAAAAACAATGATAATGTAGTTGTATGTTTTTTCAATTCTAGTCTTGAAGACATATCATCCAATTCAAGTCTTAATAACTTCGATAAATCATTGTATTTAGAATTTATAAACCATCTTTTAAGAAAATTTGTCATTGATTCTATTGTGGGTTTTTCTAATGTTTTATTTTTAGGTAGAAGAAGTAAATCTGATTCTTTTTCATTCGCTTCTATAATAGGTAAAAAATTTATTAATGATTTTAATATTGAGACATATTCGTTTAAATAACTACATCTCGAATATTCTTTAAAATACTCTACTTCATTTAATTCAATTTTCAATTCATTTATACAAACTTGATTTGACTCTCTAACTTTTTGAGAAACTAGCTTATAATAATATTCTATGGATACAGTAAATCCATCTATTGTGTTGAAAGCTCCTGAAAAAGGCTCTAAACTTAAATTCTTTAATACTTTCGATATTAAAAATTTATCTAAATCTAAAACCGTATTAAAAGGCCAATATTTTTGATGAAAGGGTTTACTCTCTTTAATACCCAAAATATGTGCCTTGCTAACATTTACGTTGACCTCTAATTTATCAAACAAACCTTTTATTAGCAAATAATCAATTTTATTACCCTCATATCTCCTATAATTATATTCATAGAACTTTTTCAAATTTTGAAATTCGAATAGTCGATTAAAATTATGATATAGTTGTAGTAACAACGACTCTAATACTTCTTCTGAACTCAAAAAAAGATTATACCTCTGAATATGATTTTTTTTCAACAAGTTTGAATCATTTATCACCTTATAAATTTTAAAATAAATTTCATCAAAATTAGAAGCATTGCTTTTAGAATTATTATTATTATTATTATTATGTTTTATTGTTACTTCACTCTTTATTCCAAATTTTGATATAATAAATTTAATCATAATTCAATATTTAAAGTTGGTATAATATTAGCCGCTTCTTTCATTTTTGAATCAATAATTTTAGCATAAACTTCTGTAGTTCTAATTTCTTTGTGTCCTAACCGTTTCTGTACTGTGTATATATCCGCTCCGTTTGACAATAGAAGCACAGCATTAGTATGACGTGCGCTATGAAATGTGATATGTTTTGTAATTCCAGCTCTCATAATCCATCTTAATAATTCATTATTAAATGTAGAACCATATTTTAAACCTTTAAAAACTCTTAATACATTTCCTTCTCTTTCCCCTAGAAGATCTCTAGCCTGTTTAGAAATATATAAATACTCTAGTCCATCTGTCTTTTTTTGAGTAAATATGATCCTAAAAATTTCTTCACAATTTTCATCTGCTCCTTCCTCTCTTACTTCAGACCAAACCAATTTATTAATATCAGACCATCTCAATCCAGTAAGACAACTGAAAATAAAAGCTCTTTTTAAAACTGGATAACGACATTGAGCAACACTAATAGCATTTAACTCATCCTGTGATAAATATTCCCTGGTAGATTCTCCTTGATCAAACCCTTTAACTTTTATAACAGCTTTATCAATTATATAACCATCCTCGAATGCTTGCCTTAAACAAGCTTTTATTTTATTGAAATAGGTGTATTTTGAATTTTGAGATAAACCAATGTTAGATTTCGTTTTTGCATGAGCATTTAAATGTTTTTTAAACCCTTTTACAAACTTTTCATCTATATCATCTAAGGCAATATGAGATTTACTGTAACGTTCTAAATGTTTTTGTGCTGCATCCCAATTATCATAGTTCCCTTTACTTGCAAAACGCTCCTCTTTAAGCTTGATATAATAATCAAGAAACAATAGTTTGCCCTTGTTCTTGTTTTTAATCTTGTACTTTCCTTGAATGAAATCTGCTTTACGTAACGCAAGTACTTGCTCTGCAAACAATAGGTTTTCTTTATTCTTATTTTTCTCTTCTAATGATTTAGGATTAGGGAATACATAGCGTTTCAAATATTCAAATTCTCGATGGTGCTTAGTCTTACCATTTTCATCGATGTGATAACCTTTATAGTATTCAATAAATAGGCTATATTTACCTGAAGTCAGTTTTTTCTTTTTAAGTTGTATTTTCATTTTAGATGTAAAATTATTACACCTAATAAAAGTTAGATGTAAATTTGGTGTCATGAAAGTACTAAAAAAAGGTTAGTAAAGGAAAACTGAAAGTCTTACATTTATTAACAAAATGAGTGGTAGCAAGCAAAAGAATACATTGTCTAATTAAAGGAAAATACACTTACTTCCCGATACAGAAATTAGCAAAAATATTTCCAAGCAAATCTTCTGTGGTAACTTCTCCAGAAATTAACCCTAAATGATGTAAGGCCTCTCTAATATCTATAGCAAATAAATCTGATGAAATTTGGTGGTCGATTCCTTTTTGCACTTCTCTTATTGCAGCCAAGGCATTGTTTAAGGCTTCAAAGTGACGCGAGTTACTTACGATGGTTTGGTTGTTACTTATCGTACCCAGGTTAGCCAACTGAGTAAGCTCTTCTTTTAGCTCCGTAACCCCAATATTTTTCTTAGCAGAAATTAAAATCAAGTCTGCGATTTCAGTATTCAAGTTCGAGATTTCTTCTTCTGAAAGTAAATCCATTTTATTTACGAGTACCTGAATTTTCTTATTCGGATATTTCTTATGCAGTCGCTCGATTTCTTTTAATAAATCATCTACTTTAAATGATCCGTCTTGAATACTAACGCCGCTAACCAGATACAGAACCAATTGAGCTTTTTCGATATTCTCATAGGTTTTTTGAATTCCTATATTTTCCACAACATCTTTAGTCTCTCTAATTCCTGCCGTATCAATAAAACGAAACATTATTCCGTTAATATTTAACTGATCCTCTATAGCATCACGAGTAGTTCCTGCAATATCACTTACAATAGCTTTCTCCTCATTTAATAAGGCATTCAATAGAGTAGATTTCCCTACATTAGGCTCCCCTACTATGGCGATTGGAATTCCGTTTTTTAGTACATTTCCAACAGCAAAACTATCTATCAGTTTCTTTAACACTTCTGAAATTTTTGATACTAATGCAATAAATTGTGTTCTATCCGCAAACTCTACATCTTCTTCTGCAAAATCCAATTCCAATTCAATTAAAGATGCAAAATTTAACAATTCTTGACGTAAGTTTTGTAATTCATTTGAAAAACCTCCTCGCATTTGTTGCATCGCAATTTGATGAGAGGCTTCTGAATCACTCGCTATCAAATCTGCTACAGCTTCTGCTTGCGCTAAATCTAACTTTCCATTTAGGAATGCACGTAAAGTAAACTCTCCGGCATTTGCTGTTCTGCATCCTTTACGAACTAATAATTGTATAATTTCCTGCTGAATATATATGGAACCATGACATGAAATTTCTATAGTTGGTTCTCCTGTATACGAATTTGTTCCTTTAAAGATAGATGCCAATACTTCATCCACATACTTTTCACCATCAACAATATGCCCCAAATGAATGGTATGGGTTTTTTGATTGCTAAGCGACTTATTATTGGTTACAGATCTAAAACATCCTTCTGCAATAGCAATGGCATTTTGACCTGAAATACGTATCACCGCAATTGCTCCTGCTCCTGAAGGTGTTGCCAAAGCAACTATAGTATCTTGATGTGACATAGCTTAATTTTGATGCAAAAATAAGAATAAAGAATTGATTAGACCGCTGGCTTGAAAGAATAAAGATCGCTGCGCTAATAGAATCACGACTATAGGTTACTTCGTTTCTAGAAAATGTGAATAAAGTAAAATGGAAACTAGGTCATGTGGTTTTTCGACAAACTCAGTGTGAAATCGGAAAAAAGCCAAATACACCTAGAGTTAAAAACCTATTGCGATATTAAATGAAAATCGCAATCCCTCATCGCCTTTAAACCCTTGTAGCTCTGCCTTAATTAAATCGGCTGTTTGCAACCAAAAACCAGCACCAAAATCGGAGTGAATTTGAGATGAAGTTTCATTTTCTTGCCAAACTCTTCCAGCATCAAAACCACCTAATAACCCAAATTGTAGGGGTAGTACTTCTGATTTCAAATCCTTTATATGCCATCGTAAGTTTGTACTCACATAACATAATGATTGCCCCGTAAATCGTTCATTCCTATACCCTCTTATACCGGTACTTCCACCTAAATTAGCCGCTTGATAAAATGGTATATCATTTCCAAAAATATGTTGGTAAGCGAAAGTAGCATCTACCGAAATTTTATCGCCATACATAGGATGTGCTACATACAAACTTGGGTAAACTGACACATTCGTTTTACTAAATTCATTAATATCAGCAGCAAGTTTGAACTCAATTTTTGGTAGTATTTTTAAGTCGTCCACTATAGAAATAGTAAGGTCTTTATATTCATATACTCCTGATAGTCCTAAGTAATTTTTCCGTTCAAAAAAATCAGCCTCAGGAAAAAACAAGGTTTCTGAAGACACAAATCTATCAGGTGTTTCATCTATTTTTTTGCTTTCAAAAAATAAGTTTGCTGAGACAAAATAATTTTTATGCCTTTTTAACAATCCTATTTTTGCGTCAAAAGTCGCGATTCTGATTCTATTATAGTTTAGTGTTAGGTTATCATCAATATTTGGTGTTTCATTTCCAAAGCCAAAAAAGTTAGTACTATAATTTGAGCTTTGATACCCTAATCCAACAAAAGCATTAAAGCCTTTATACACATTAGCCAGTTCTCCGTAATAACCAACTTTAAAACCAAGTGTCCCTAAGTACAAATTTGCAGAAACTTGATGTAACTTGGTATATGGGTTCTGATCAAAATCCATTACTTTATAAGTATCCACTACACCAATAAACAACCCATCATCTGGATTTGCTCCAAACTTTGGCTGTACTTTATTAAGGGCATGCTTATATTTTTTTGAGTTATACTGAGTAACATATTTTTCTTCCGATAAACTCACTTTTGCTTTATCCTTTTCAACAATAAAGGTTTGTGATTTACTATCATGAATAACTACTTTAGTACCGTTTTGAATCTCATACTTGTCTGCATTATTTCCTCCAATTAAATTTAATGGAATTGGATGTTTACTCTTTCCTGATACTTCAAAATAATCATTCCCTTTTAAACCGTATATCCAAATTTCATCTGTTTCTTTATTTAAAAAATCAAATGCTTTAATAGGAACTTTTTTCCCATCTTTTTCATTATAAATTTCAATTGCTGTACTTTTTTCCTTTCTACGCACATCAATTAAATTATTTTTATTCGTTCCAACCACAATTTTATGAGGGGATATTAAATTATAATAACGAGCTGCTATAGCATCTAGACTTGTAATTCTATTATTCAACACCTCAAAAAGCATCTCCGTTTCTGTTGAAAGCACTCCCTTAGGTAAAGAGTTCTTTATTTCTTCCAATACTGAACTATTCAAAGCATGTTGTATTACAGCTACTTCATCTTCCCATTTTTCATAAGGCAAACTACTCAATAGGTTTACATCAAAACCTCTAAATTGATGACTCGCTTTTTTAATATTTTTAATTCTAGAAGAATAAGGTTCAAAATGTTGATATGAACTAACTAGTTTGGCTATTAGTTTATACGTTCCATCAAAATTCATATACTCATTTTGATATGAATTCGTGTATGGTACAAGCATTCGTTTATCATTTTCACGAAGCTCTTTCCACGAATATTGATCAGGATGCATATTACTACTACCCACTAAAAAACTTAATAAACGAAATCGTAAATAAGCTTGTTGATCAAATTCCGCAGCTACATCATCATGAACTAAACCTAACATGGTACTTGTTGATATTACCGAACTATCCACCGATGCTAATTGATATAAACGCTCCTCTTTAGCCACCAAAATCGGCTTATTATGAGTTAAATTTAATTTTGTAGCCAATTTTGAAGTGATACTACTTGCAAAAGGATACGATAACTTTTCCGCTTGTCGTAAGGAGTTTTCTAATGCTGTTCCTTTAACCTCTGAAACGGAGTATGAATTATCTAATTGAGTTTGTTTTAACAAACTTTCAATGTCGTGATCCAAGGGAATTAGCGCATATCCATTTTCAATCGTATCATAAATGGGGACCTGAATATTTCTATAATACAATTCATTATAAGGTACTCCTTCTACTTTGTAAGTAACCTTATTAGAATCTATTTTATATATCGATATCCAAATAGAATCGCTCTCTTTTGTTTGACCATATCCGAAAAATGACCAAAAAAAGATTACACCAAAACCCAAAACATTCCATTTAACCCTCTTTTCATCGCCTAATCTGCTATTCTTCATACTCATTCTTCTTTCCAAACTTTTTCTATTTCAATGAGTTAGTAATTCTTTTAAATATTAATTTTAAAAACCTTTGCACAATCTAAAAACAGTGCTATATTTGCAACCGCAATAACAAATGCAAGGGGGAGATTCCAGAGCGGCCAAACGGGGCGGACTGTAACTCCGCTGTCTTTCGACTTCGTAGGTTCGAATCCTACTCTCCCCACAAAAAGCTTCAAGTTTAACTTGGAGCTTT